>ENA-OPSO01000721-OPSO01000721.1-human-gut-metagenome-genome-assembly--contig:-NODE-721-length-13786-cov-16.536596_pt1 | contig 13786 bp, 10 predicted proteins | sample MGYA00241455_ERZ501902 | MGnify/ENA primary metagenome ERZ501902 (study PRJEB25962, sample SAMEA2042405) | human gut metagenome | biome: human gut; feature: human-associated habitat; material: faeces...
CAAAATCTTACCTGGTCACATGTCCGCAGGCTTCTTTCCGTCAGCAATACGCAAGCAAGGGAATGGTATCTTAAGACAGCGGCTGAAGATATGTGGAGCGTAGATGATCTTGACAGGAATATCTCCACCCAATATTATGAACGACGGCTTGCGGCTCAAAGAGAGAGTTCAACTCTGCCAGTACCTTATGCCGGTCAAACAGATCCGTTGGAATATATAAAGAATCCAATGGTGGCCGAATTTATGGGTTTCCGTCGGGACACCAGCTATTCCGAATCGGAACTGGAACAGGCATTAATCGACAATCTCGAAAAGTTCATTATGGAACTCGGACGTGGATTCGCTTTTGTGGAAAGGCAACAGCATATTGTGACCGATACGGCTGATTTTTACATCGACCTTGTATTTTATAACTACAAGATGAAGCGGTTTGTCATCTTTGAACTAAAAACCCATAAGCTGACTCATCAGGACATCGGACAATTGGATATGTACATCCGTATGTACGATGATTTGGTCAAAGGAGATGATGACAATCCGACCATCGGTGTGTTACTCTGCACGGATACGGACAACACCATAGCAAAATATTCTGTATTGCATGACAGCGATCAGATTTTTGCCGCCAAGTATATGACATACATGCCTACCGAGGAAGAACTGCGCCGGGAGATTGAGCAGCAGAAACGCTTCTTTATGGAACAGCACGAAAAAGAGGAGGAGTGATATGGAAAGTAACTGTGTAAAATGGGTTCGGCTCAGGGATTATATATCTCAAAGGCGAGAAAACAACTCTTCATTAAAATATGGTGTTGATCTTATCGAAGGAGTGAATAGCGATGGTGAATTCCAACCGACAAAGGCGATTACTGACAATATCAATCTAAAGCCATACAAGGTTGTTAGACATGGTGATATTGTTTATAACTGTAGATATGAAATCTTTTTTTCTTTCCTAAAAAGAGAATCTCTCTCTGATTATAGGATAAAACGTATGTTTGCAGAAATAATTTCTGTTATCTGTACCACATTATAATGGTATATAATAAAATGGAGCTATCTACTTTAATCTTGCCAACAGATTTGGCAGAAACCTCCTAAGTTGTTAGACAACCCCTGCCACATTATTGTTCTGTTCAAACGGCAACTCTATACCAAATTATTGACTCTATTATCAAAATTCTCTTTTTCCTTATTCAATTCATTCTGCAAAGGTACAATCGTCTTATTGTAATACTCAACCAATTCATTTTGTTTGTCTATGTGGAAATACTCTACCCTCATTTCCGCAACCTACTGTTAGAATCAAAGGGATGAAAACAAAAGTAACTGAAACGGCAACGCAAGTGAACGGACATGCTCCGGAATATACAATCAGAGAAATAATCTACACCATAAACCTCATTGAAAATCTGAATGGAAAAATCAGAAAGAATACAAACTCTCAATATTTCTCTGTAACCTATTTATAACATCATCTTAACTATTTCGCAATGGCAATTCATGATATTTGCACACGCTTAAGCAAATAAATTAAAATTAAAAAAAACAAAATGAAAAAAATTAGTTTCTTGCTTGTGTACTTACTAACCAGCGTTATTGTATGTGCACAGCATAAGAAAATCAGCGGCACAATTACAGGAACTCAGAATGAGACCATTATTGGTGCTACTGTGTTAGAAAAAGGTACTACAAACGGTGTGGTGACGGACATCGATGGAAAATTCAGTATCCAGTTAACCAATGATAACGCAACGTTGGTAATTAGCTATATCGGCTATAAGACACAAGAAATAAAGCCTCAGGGCAATACGCTTTCTATCCAAATGGACGAAGTTTCTGAACAATTGAATGAGGTTATCGTGATTGGTTATGGTACTACCACAGTGAAGAGCAACACTGGTTCTATCTCTTCTGTAAAAGCAGATGACATTATGAATTACCCTTCTGCTAACTTTGCCAATTCTTTGGCGGGTAAAGCTACTGGTATTCAAGTTATCCAATCATCAGGAACCCCTGGTAGTGCTCCCCAAATCAGAGTGCGGGGTATCGGTACATTGACTGCAGGGAGCAACCCTTTAATTGTTGTTGATGGTTTCCCCTTGTCAGAGGGTTCTACCATTAACAGCATCAATCCCAACTCTATCGAGTCTATAGAAATCCTGAAAGATGCCGCTTCAACCGCCATCTATGGTTCAAGAGGTGCTAACGGTATCATCATGATAACAACAAAATCAGGCAGAAACGGCAAACCGTCAGTAACTGTTTCTGCCAGCTATGGTGTTCAAACTCGCTCAGACAGAGTGAAGTTGGTAGATGCCTACGACTACGCCCAGTTCTTAAAAGAAGCAAGAAATACCGGTTATGTAAACAAGGACCCCCAAAATAGAAGCGAAAGCGATAATAACACTGTTAGAAAGCAAAAGGGTGCCTCCAAGCGTGAGCTGATTCCTGACTATATCGTTCCCTATCTGAATGGTGAGCAAGGCCTTACCAATACTGATTGGTACGATGAGATATTCCGCACAGCCCCGATTCAAGACTATAATATTGCTGTAGCTGGAGGTTCGGAGAAAGCATCATATTCATTCTCTGGTGGCTACCTTAAACAAGAGGGTATTCTTCTTGGTTCGGATATGGACAAATTCTCAGCCAATGTCAATCTGCGCTTCAATCCCTCCAATTATATAACAATGGGCCTGTCAATGTCTCCTTCATACACTCGCACGAATTCATTCAGTTCAAGTGGCACTTGGGGCGGTTCATTGATTGGTTTGGCATCTATCAGCTATCCTTTCTTCTCTCCCTACAATGAAGATGGCAGCTACGCTATTTCAACTCAGATTAACGCCAACAAAGAAGCAGATGGTGCACTCTGCGAAAACCCGCTGGCCTGGGCTACCATGATTACCAATAATCAAAAGCGCGCTCGCCTATTTGGTAACTTCTACACAGAGGTTAAACTGCTGGACCAGTTGAAATATAAAATCAATCTGGGTACCGACTATGAGTCTGCTCATTACAACTACTTTAACCCTTCTTCCATCGGTGCTTATCGCGTACCTGCTCCCAAACCCACTGAAGCATCGAGGAATACTACAGAATCTCTCAACTACATCATCGAGAATACTCTGTCGTACAACCAATCCTTTCTCAACAATGCTCATAACTTTCAGGTACTGTTAGGACAATCTTATCAAAAAGAAGAATATGAAGGTTTGAAAGTAGTGGCTTCAGGCTTTACTGATGACTCTATCGAGAACATTGCCGGTGGTAGCAGTTTTAAAGTGACTCCCTCACAATACAATTGGGCCATGACATCCTACTTTGGGCGTATCAACTACAACTTCCGCAATAAGTATATGTTGAACACCTCTGTTCGATGGGATGGTTCATCACGATTCGGTGCAAACAGCAAATGGGGATTTTTCCCTGCAGTATCTGCAGCATGGCTTATCTCAGGTGAAGACTTTTTGAGCAACAATCAAACAGTGGAATATGCAAAAATGCGTTTGAGCTGGGGTAAATCGGGTAATAACCAAATTCCCAACTACGGTGCCTTGGCTCTAATGGGAAGCGCAGACTATGTAACAGATGGTTCTATCGCATCCGGCTCAATCATTGGTGACTCACCTAATCCGGATCTTTCTTGGGAAATGACTTCCACTTGGAATATTGGTTTCGATGTTACATTGATGAAGTATCTCGACCTGAGTGCTGATTTTTATATTGCCAACACACAAGATCTTCTGCTGAATGTGCCCGTTCCTCAACAGAGTGGTTACACAACATCCTTGCAGAATATTGGTGAAGTACGTAACACAGGATTCGAAGTAAGGCTTGCAACAGCTAAAGATATCCGCCTGGGTGCCGTAGATTGGAACTCAAACCTCAGTTTATCAGTCAACAAAGATAAAGTGCTGGCACTGGCACCTGGACAAACTCAGATCATCTCAGGAAACAATATCACTAAAATCGGTAATTCTATCGGTGAATTGTATGGCTATGAAGTAATCGGTGTCTATAAGTCGGATGCCGATTTCCAAAAATACCCCTATATGGCCGGCACTCAGATCGGAGACTACATCATAGCTGACCTGAACGGTGACAATGAGATTAACGCTGACGATAAGAAGAGTTTTGGATCGCCTGCCGCTAAAGCCGTGATTGGATTCAACAACACTTTTCGCTACAAGGACTTCGAACTCACCTTTGATATTTACAGTGAACTTGGCAAAAAAAAGAACAGCGGAACACTCCAGTCACTTGAATGTGGTGAAGGCTTCATGATGGTAACTCAAGACTACTTTGACAACCGTTATCATCCTGTGAACAATCCAGAGGGTACAATGGCTACTCCCAACATGGGTAACTACTCTAATGCCCGTAAAGCTACTGCTGCTTCAAACATCTATTTCAAGGATGCGTCTTATGCATTGCTTCGAAACTTGAAGTTGGCATATAACCTGCCTTCCGCTCTGCTTGGTAAAGTAGGTATCAATAAGGCTCAAGTATATGTGTTAGGCAATAACTTATTCATGTTGACCGGTTATAAAGGATTCAACATTGATGCTGAAGGTTCCAATATATTGGAACAAGGCAACGAAAAATATGTATATCCTGTTCCTAGAACCATCTCTGTAGGTGTTAATATCAACTTTTAATTCATAGACAACAATGAACTATAAATATATATTTCTCTCAGCTGCCCTTTGCGCACTGACTGCCAGTTGCTCAGAAAGTCTGCTGGATCTGAGCCCTGAAACCAACAATGTACTCAACAATTATTATAAAAACGAAGAGCAAATCAACAAAGGTGTCAATGCAGCCTATGCCTGTCTTCAGTATAGCGGTCAATATGGAATTGCCAACCATGTACTTGGCGAACTTCCCTCAGACAATACTTGGGACGAGGTTCCGGCTAATGATGGAGGTAACTATGGTCAGCTTGATGAATTCAATATGACTTCATCCAACACGATTATCGCTGATTCCTGGAAACATAACTATATAGGCATTCAGCAATGTAATATCATCCTTAACCGAGTGGATGGAGTTGATATGACTGAAAATAACCGAAGTGTAGTTAAAGGAGAGATCAAATTCCTCAGAGCTTTGATGTATTTCAATTTGGTCCGTATCTTTGGCGATGTTCCCTTGGTGACTAAAGAAACGGAAAATGTTAACGACTATTTTGGTCAAGGACGCACAAATAAAAGTGAGGTTTATCAGCAGATTATTTCCGATTTGAAAGAGGCTACAGAGATGCTTCCCCTTACAGCGAGCCTACAAGGCCATGCTACCAAAGGAGCGGCCGAAGGACTTCTTGGTAAAGTCTATCTTACGATGGGAAACTATTCCGAAGCCAAAATAGAGCTTCTCAAAGTGGTGAACAGCGGTCAATACGCACTGTTAGATGATCCTAACGACATCTTCGATACAGAAAATGAAGGTAACCGCGAGATTATCTTTGATGTGCAGTATCAGTCTGGGCTCAATGGAAACTCAGAAGGAAGCAATGCTTTTATGATGTTCAGTCCTTCAGGTTCCGTGAGCGGTGCTAAAGGTCATAACTTGCCCACTCGGGAAGTGTACAATCTGTTTGCAGACAATGATAAGCGAAAAACAGCTTATTTCCGCTTGACCGAAGTACATGTGGCAACTAATAAGTTGAAGCAGACCTCGAATGTAGTAAAAGATAGCGGCAGCAATGTAGTAGTACTGAGATATGCTGATGTTCTGCTGATGCTTGCAGAATGCTATGCACAAACAGGTGATATTGAGGCCGCACTCACCTGCCTGAACGATGTGAAATCTAGAGCTGGCATTGACGAAGTGGAAATCTCAGACAGCAACGCTTTATTAGACGAGATTGCCCTTGAACGTCGTAAAGAGTTAGTATGCGAAGGTCATCGTTGGTTTGACCTGATTCGTACAGGAAAAGCCATCGAAGTGATGAAAGCCCATTTTGCCAACACTACCGGCTATAATGGCGTAAGTTTGAACGAGAATAACCTAGTACAGCCCGTACCTCTGTCACAGATTGATACCGATTCAAGCATCAAGCAGAACAAAGGCTATATTTAATATTACTCATCAGTATGAAGAATTTATGTCTAATTGCATTAACCTTGGGCCTAATGGCCCAAGTATTCCCTTCAAGAGCTCAAGCACTATACGAGGAAGGGAAGGTCAGCGTTATCTCTCATCGTGGAGACTGGCGTAATACACCAGAAAACTCTATTCGAGCCATCCAAAACTGTATTGACCTAGGTGTGAATATGGTGGAAATCGATATCAAAAAAACCAAAGATAACGAGCTGATTCTGCTTCATGATAAAACCCTCGACCGAACCACAACCGGCAAGGGACTCCCCCAAGATTATACTTTGGCTGAAATCAAACAAATGAGGCTCAGGAATGGAGCCGGTGTAGCTACTAGTCATCAGATCCCGACTTTAGAAGAAGCTATGATAGTTGCCAAGGGCAAGATTTGGGTAAACATCGATAAGGGATATGACTATTTCGATTTGGTAGAAAAAGTCCTTGAAAAAACCGGTACTACACAGCAGGTACTCATCAAAGCCGGACTTCCCTATCAGAAGGTGGTGGCTGAGAATAAAGCGGTATTGGATAAGCTATTCTTTATGCCTATCATTGATATGGCCAATCCTGATGCTATGACCATGGTGGAAGAATACATCAAAAACATGCAACCCAAAGCATTTGAAGTGTGTTTTACCCAAATAGACCAAGCACTTCAGAATGTTCTCGACCGCATTCAAAAATCTGGAAGCAAAGTGTGGATCAACACTCTTTGGCCCTCTCTTTGCGCCGGTTTGAATGATGACAGAGCCGTGGAAGAGAACCAACAAGATTCCATTTGGGGAAAGGTTATTGAAATGGGAGCTTCTTTTATCCAAACCGATCGCCCTAAAGAGCTTGTCAATTATCTTCGTAACCAAGGGAAGAGTGTCAACACCGCCGGATATATCCGCAAAAAGCTGATGGATAGAGACCAGCATTATGTACATGTCGTGTCTCACCGTGGAGATTGGAAACAATTCCCTGAGAATTCTTTGGATGCCATCAACAGCATTATTCAAATGGGTGGCGATGTAGTTGAAATCGATGTACAACGCACTAAAGACGGTCAACTCATCCTCATGCATGACGAAAGGCTGGATCGTACCACCAATGGTAAAGGGCTGATAGCAGAGACGACATTCGCTGATATTCAAAAACTCTTTCTGAAAGATCATAATGGCAACGTAACTCAGCATAAGGTGCCAACACTGAAAGAAGTATTGTTGATGTCCAAAGGACGCATCATGCTGAATCTTGATAAGGCGGACAGATTCTTTGAACAAGTAGTGGCTTTGCTGCAAGAAACAGGCACTACAGATATTGCCATCTTGAAAGGATTGCAATCTATCGAGGAAATCAACAATAGACTTGGTGTCCATTTAGATTCAATCATCTTTATGCCAATGGTACGTATGGACAATGATGATGCTGAACAACGCATCACCTCGTTCGTAAATGAAATGGCTCCCGTTGTCTTCGAAGTAGGCTATCAAAAGTCTGACAATCCCTTACCTCTGAAAGCCAAGAAGTTGGTAGCCCGCAAATCTCTCTTATGGTATAACTCCCTGAAAGGACGAAACGGCAACCATGACGATGTTGTTTCAAAGGCAGATCCTGATGCTGGCTATGGCTACCTCATTGACAAATTAGGAGCACGCATGATTCAGACTGATGAACCGGCCAGGCTTATTGAATACTTACGTTCACGCGATCTGCACTAATACAACTAATGCAAATGCACATAGGAGGTGTGTCAAAATGCTGACACATCCTCTTTTTTATGACGATGGCTCTTTTCGGAATAAAGATTGTATCCGCTAATTTTTGCAAATAGATGGTGATTGTAACAGAAAAAGATGTATCCTGTTTAAGAGAGCAAACCGCACCGTCAGTTTTGAAATGTCTGCTAAACAACTCACGAGAATACAGTTCACCTTTAATGGAAACATCTTTGAACGTGCGTAGTTTTCTAATAACGGCATCGCCAAAGTTCAGAGTATCACGCAGGAACTTTATTGTCGCCATTTCTTCTCCGTCCGTAGAAAAGACTCGAAATCGTTGATGAACGTGAGCTGTAACTCTTTCACACACTTGTAGGTGTGTGACAAGAGCTCCCGAATGTGCTTGCAAACGGTTATGTAACGCTGGAACGTACCCTTTGCCCTGTTGTATCCCACTTTCTTGGCGAACTCGGCATTGTGTTGTTCAAAGAGTTTCAACAGTATTTCCTGTTTGACCTTATACTGAAATAAATATCTTTTCTACCTGTCGGCGAACAAAGAATTTACATCCACTTCTGCGTCTTCCATCCCAAGCACCCTCTCGATATCTTTCAGTATTCTGGTATAATTGTCAGATATTTCCTTCTCCGTCCTGAACGCGACTACCGGCAGCGGTTCCTCCTCCAGTTCGAACAACCTGAACTTCTTCCTGAAATGTCCTTTGATATTGGAACGGTTTCCCATTCCGATAAATTCCCCCGGTTCCAATGAAGCGAAGTCCTTCGATTCATATATCTCTTCCTTCTGTGTGCTGATGGTCACGCTGGAATTACGGCCGCCACCGCTGCTGCCGGAACTGGTGGACTTCTTCTCCTTCTCGTATTTCCCGAAAAAGAGAGGGTAATATTTCAATGCCTCCACATCCTGTGTGCGGCCCAGGAAGATATTTCCGAAATTCGCCTCGATGGACGACCTGTCCAGTTTGCTGTACAGTTTCTCCAGCTTGGCTCCGGACTGGGTGAGCAGCAGGAACGCCGCCCCGTACTCGCGCAGGACGGAAGGCAGCTTCTCGAAGTCACGCACCTTGAAGGTGGTCATCTCGTCCAGGATAAATACAAAGGGGACCCTGTTCTCCATGGAGAACGAGCGCGAGGCGATACTCATTACCATGGCGATGACGGGGGATATCACCGACTCCGTTGCATAGTTGTTGCTGATTGCAAAAAGTTTCGGATGTTCAGGATCAATCAGATTGAAGTCGAAGTCATTCCCTGTCAGCACATAGCATATGTTCTCATTGGTGGCCAGCTTCGCCACATAGTTGCTGAGAGTGGACACATAGGAGGCCTGTGTTTTCTCACTGCCTTCCGCCTTGAGGTACGCCCCCGCCATCATGGCGCTGATATCGTTCAGCTTCAGGAATTCCTGAAGCTGTCCCGTATCGGCCTTCATCACGAAGTTGACGATATGCGGCAGCGTGCAGCATTCCGGGAACTCGTCCCAAAGCCTGTACGCCACGCCGTTCAGGATGCCAAGCGCGCCCGTATACCATTCGTCCTGTTTGGATGTGGGCGGCATCAACGCGCCCAGTACGTCCTCCATCAGCTGCATGAGCATCGTCCTGTCCTTTATATTCCTCCTGTCCAGCGGATTGAAGCGGTAAGTCCGGTTCATGTCCATGAAATTTACATAATAGAACTCATGGGGGTATCCGTGTTTCCTGATCAGGTTGTATGCAGTCCGGGTATAGTCAAAATCCTTGAAGTCATAGATGAAACCGGCGAATCCGGACCTGATGTACTGCTCCATCAGCGGTTTGCCTATGGATTTGGTCTTGCCGGAACCGGCTCCTCCATAGACAAGGAAATTGGAGAACCAGTAATAATATCTGATAATTGTCCCGTCCGTGGCGTGAAGGGAGAGCAGGGCTTTTCCGCCCTTTCCGCTTTCTGTCCCTCCTTTGAAAGAAAGACGAAGAAGTACGGAAACGACACCCGTAAGCAGGAACCACCACCCGTCCGGGATGGTGGCATGTGCGACAGCTGTTTCTGCAAGTATCAACAGCAGGAACAGGACATGTGACATCCGGGATTTTCCCGGAAACAGACAGCTGGCAATGCCGCCGCCAAAAAGCAGGGCTGCCAGTTTCATAATAAACATATGATCCATATTCATAAATTGATTTAGATTTTTCCAGTAAACGCATCCTTTACCAGTCTTTTAGCTTCCGCTATGAGAGCCTGTTTCGGATTCACCATGAAACGGAACATCCGGTAAGACACATCCAGCATCTTCCTCTCGTTTCTGAATTCTTTCTGCAGGATGGCGGATTTGGCCATGCTCATCGCCTCGTTCTTTCCCGGAACATAATGGTAGGTGTGTTCCCTGCCGTCCTCGTAATACTTGTGTGTGGCCTTGTAACCATACATACTGATGAACCGGTCCGCACACCGGGATTTCCACTCCATGTGTTCGAAGCCCACCATGACTTTCTTACCGTTTAGTTCATTAAATGAACCTTTGCTTCTTGCTAATGGTGAAAGTCTTACTGTTTGTGTCACATCGTTCCGTGACACGATGATATGTACATGAAGCTGTAGCCCGGGTTTCCTGTCCCCTGACTTTGCCTGTCCCTCCTTCACTTCCTCATCACTGTTCCTGTAGTGGCGTTCCGTTTCCACCCTCCCAAAATAAACAAGATCCTTTCCTGATTTTATCTTCTCTCTGCGAAAATTCTCCGCATACAGGTCCATACAGTTCCGGGAGTAATTCTTCAACTCATGAATGACTTTTTCCTGTTCCTCCACGGTGAGCTGTTCAAATTCCGTCACCTGCTTTCCTGTAACCTTCCGGATCAGATGAGCCGCTTCATCCTGTGAGGGATTGATGGACAGCATATAGAATTTATCATCTCCTTTCATCAGCTTCTTATGGTTGCTGTCAATCTTTTGCATGACCGTCACCGGTGGTACATAATCCTCCTCATGGGAGAAGAAAGTGTCATAATAAGGTTTGTCTTCAAGACTTTCCTTCAACAGATATTCCACCAGTGCCCGGCACCTATCCTTGTTGTCGCATACACAGGGTGTGTTGACCGGTTTATGTACCTTTACAAACATTCCACCTGGATTTAGTTCTGATAATAATCATAAGGTTCCTATTGAAATTTCTTGAATACAGATTCATGTATGATACTGCATTTTTTTCAACTCACCGCCTGTCGTCCTCTGTTCCTTCATGGTGACAGCCCGAACTTCATAATCCCCTTTCAGATAATTCGCCGGACTATATGGACACTTCATTCTGTAAAGGATTGCTGGAAATATGGTAGAATATGCCATTCTTTTTTTTGATTGTTGCCAGCCTTCCGCATAAACCACATTGGCGCCATATAATATTTTCTTGTGAAAAAAAAATATCATACTTTCTCTGTTCAAACTGTATTTCCACTTCGGATGAGCCGGTACAGGACGGGCCATTACCTGTTTTATGAGCATATTTCCTTTACTTTATATAACAACATTTCCAGATAAACCGGTGCGACAAAATAATCTGTTCCTTTTTCCGCCTTCTTGAAGTTCTTCTGGTCGAAAGCGTTTTCCAGCAGCCTGACAACCTGTCCCAATTTGTTTCTACCTACCACGTCAGGAGCACTTGCTTTTTTCAAGCGTTCCACTTCCGCTTTCAGTTGGGTGACCTGTTTGTCTGCCTGTTTCAGCAGATCATCACTGTGCGCTTCCGATGCAGGAAGCAGCTTGTCAATCTTATCTTTTTCTATGGCACGGATGATTTTGATGATCCGTTCGATTCCCTGAAGTTCCAGTGTCTTGAACTTCCCGTTGATTGATGTTCGGGGATCCACCCCATTCCGCTCAAAGTAGGACAGCATTGTCTCAATGAATTCACTGGCCGACACGCTTCCTTTCATTTCGTCCAGATGCTGTTTCACATCTATGGATACACGAATGGTTTTTGTAATTTTTGTTTGCATAATCTTGAATCTTTCTGCAAATGTAAGGGCGGACCAGCACAACCTTTTTGTACTGCCTCCATATTATTTTCTGTAGATTTTTCGCCTACACTGTAAAGAACTGACAATCAGTTATATATAAAAATATGTAGATTTTATATAGACAATACAATTACTTGATTATCAACATAAAAAAGCTAAAATCTACAGAAAAAGTAGACTATTTGTCTACAAAAAAATCATAATCAATTGACAATCACGGCTCTGCGTGATTTGGTTCATGGCTTTGCCTGAACCCTGCTTGCTCTTCCTTATTATTTTTTCGATGAAAAAATGGAATTTCTCGGGCAGGGCCCTTTCCAAAGAAAAGAGAAAAGACCATGCGGAATGAAATGAATATAAAAAATATGTGACAGAAAAACGGATATATATTATGTCCATACAGGAACAAACTGCAAGGTCATATGGCAGATACGGATGTGCGCCGGATTTCAGGTCTTGAAAGACACGGAGAAATCCGGAAAGGCACTGGCATTGCCATTTTGTAAGAGATTCCTTCGGAAGCTATCGGCAAGTGGCCGGTGGACAAACCGGAAGACAATACGGCAGACTTTATTAAACCGATTCTGAAAATCAAGAAAAGTACAATATCTGTGCATAATCTTCCCGAAAAAAAGAAAATGAACAATACCTGACAGTCAATACTTATGGGTTGCCGATAGAAATGCGCATGAACATTCCTGTCCATGAACGAATAAAAATATAGGTAATCTGAAAATGATGGCGGAGAACCGGACATGCCTGGTAGCGTCAAGAAGGAACAAAAAGAAGCGGGCAGGATTATTTTGAATGGTCCTCTTTTTCCACGAATCCGATAGGTATACATTCTAAATTGCCGTGTCACTTTTTTTTAATATCCATTCAATATATATATCCATCCAATACTTAATGTCAATACATTAAAGTGTTTTAATATTAAAACATTAAAATATCAAAATGTTGAAATATTAAAACTTTAGTCATAAATACCTGTACATGAAGTCATGCAGGTGTTGTTTTATGATATTTATTTACCCATACATGTTATATTATCATTAAAAATATCAGACACCTAATTCTGTAACCCACACTTGATCTTATGTGGAAAATCAATGGATATTCTTTTTTTCAAAAGAATGCTGACGGTTCAATTTAAAAACATTTTAATATCAGAATATTTTAATTTTAAAATTGTTTGATATTTTAAAATTAAAATATTAATACGGACAGGTATGGAGTTGTAATCCGTATCTTTGCCCCATGTCCTTTTAGAAAAAGGAAATATGCCATCATGCCTCCTAAAAATGTCTATATTTGCGTTTCAATAATATAAATGATATGAACAGAACTAAGGACGCATACAGACACCAATCAAACAACAGAGTCATCATGTGGTACAAAATAAGAGAATTATATTCAAAAGGATTTAACAAAAGTCAGATTGCGTTCCAGCTTGGTCTGCATAGAAGTACGGTGCGCCGGTACTTGAAAATGGATGAGGACACATTGACTGCAAAATTGCAGCATCGCAGGCGATATCCCCGCATACTTGACAAATACGAAAGTTATGTCTGTGACGTTCTTTCCCAGTACAGGTTCCTGTCCGCCTCCCAGATTCATGACTGGATGAAGGAACAGTATCCTGATCTTCCTGTTGTCTGCGGGAAAACCGTATACAATTTTGTGGAAACTGTACGTCGTAAGTATAATCTGAACAAGGAGGGCCTTTCCAAACGTGTTTATGAGAAAATGCCGGATACCCCTTACGGGGAATATGCCCAGATGGATTTCGGAGAAAGCCGTATGCCCACATACAGGAACGACTTTGTCAAAGTTTATTTTTTTGTCATGGTGATGAGCCGTTCCAGGCAGAAGTTCGTGTATTTTTCCTGTACGCCTTTCACATCAGCCCTGGCCGTATATGCCCATGAACTGGCTTTCGCATATTTCGGAGGGAAGCCGAGAAGGA
>ENA-OPSO01000751-OPSO01000751.1-human-gut-metagenome-genome-assembly--contig:-NODE-751-length-13502-cov-2.002231_pt1 | contig 13502 bp, 14 predicted proteins | sample MGYA00241455_ERZ501902 | MGnify/ENA primary metagenome ERZ501902 (study PRJEB25962, sample SAMEA2042405) | human gut metagenome | biome: human gut; feature: human-associated habitat; material: faeces...
TCAGCATCCATGCCCGGCTTTGTTCTCTCTTCATATCCACACCAGTCCTTTGCACGATTTCTGCCAACACACCTGGGGTATTTATATGAGACAAATTTTCCTTTTATGACTCTTCTGCGTTAGAAAAAAGCAGATTTAAACCTTCCGAAATCGTATAGCTGATCTGTTTCACCATTTCATCCACGTCTTTTGGCGTCACAAACATCCCGTTTAAATGCGGAGCGATCAGTTCATACTTTTCTGCCGCATTGTAAGAACGGAGCACTTCCCCCACACTTTTTAATGCCTCAGAAGATTCCAGCGCCAAAATCAGGTTCTCCATCGTATCATTGACAATGGTTGCCGCATCCACAACTGTCGGAACTCCGATCCCGATCACCGGAACTCCGATGGATTCTCTGGTAATTCCGTTTCTGTGATTTCCCACACCGGAGCCCGGATTAATTCCCGTATCTGCAATCTGAATGGTTCGATTCAGTCTCTTGCTGTTCCTTGCGGCAAGCGCATCCACCGCAATGACCAAATCCGGTTTTGTCTCTTTTACAATCCCTTTGATGATCTCTAATGTCTCCATACCGGTCTGCGCCATAACCCCTGGAACGATTGCGCTTGTCATGTGCACAGCATCTTCCCCCATTGCGTATTTACCATACTCTTTTACAATATGTCTTGTAATTGCCAGATTATCGACTACATGTGGTCCTAATGCATCCGGTGTCACCTGACGGTTTCCAAGACCTGCCACCAATACAACATAGTCCTCTTTTTCGATTTTTATGAGCTCTTTGATATATTTTGCCAGTTCTTCTGAAATTTCCCTGTGATATTCCTCATCTGGGACGGCCATATTCGGTGCTTCCATCGTAATATATGTGCCGACAGGTTTCCCCATCGCGCGAGCCCCTTTTTCCGTCTCAATCTTTACTTTCGTGATTCGTATCTCCCGCTCTTTGTCATACTCCTCTTCCAAGATAACTCCCTGAACTTCCACATGATCCGATTCAAATCGCTCTTTTTCCTCCAATGCTAAATCTGTATGAATACTATACTTTTCCAACATCTCAACTTCTCCTTGTAACTTTATTTTTTAGTTTTCACAAAAAAAAAGAGAATTATGTATTGACAAGCCACAATAGTTATTTTACAATGAATGAGTATGTTTCAGTAGAACGTTCCGTGTCCGGGTCTGCTGAACAAAAGATGAATTTTATATCACATATATTGGAGGTGTTCAGATTGGCTAACATTAAATCTGCAAAAAAAAGAATTTTAGTAAACGAAACAAAAGCTGCTAGAAATAAAGCAATTAAATCAAGAGTAAAAACTTCTATTAAAAAAGTAGATGCTGCTGTTGAAGCAAAAGATCAGACTGTTGCTGTTGAAGCATTAAAAGCTGCTATCAAAGAAATCAACATGGCTGGAAGCAAAGGTGTTTACCACAAAAATACTTGTGCTAGAAAAGTTTCTCGTTTAACAAAAGCTGTTAACGGAATTGCTTAATTTTTATTAGGAAATATATTATAAGACAACCATACCGTCATGTGGTTGTCTTTTTGATTGCACTTTAAAAATAAAGGAGTTTTTTATGGACACTGTTTTTCACGAAATCGAACCGATTTTTAATAGGGACTCAAAAATATTGATTCTCGGCTCTTTCCCATCTGTAAAGTCACGGGAAGGACACTTCTTCTACAACCACCCACAAAATCGTTTTTGGAAGGTGCTCGCAAAAATTTTCAACTGCGAAGTACCTCAAACAATCGAAGAAAAGAAACAATTTTTGCTGAATAATCAGATTGCGGTCTGGGATGTGATTGCTTCCTGCGAGATCAAAGGGTCCAGCGACAGCAGCATCAAAAACGTCGTTCCCAATGATCTGAATCGAATCTTGTCTGTCTCCCATATCGAGCAGATTTATACAAACGGCAACGCCGCATTCCAGCTTTATGAAAAATACTGCAAAAGCCAGACACATATGGACGCAATAAAATTGCCATCCACAAGTCCCGCAAACGCAGTCTATTCACTGGAGAAACTTGTAGAGATTTGGAAAAGCATCACCCAATATACTGCACACAAAAAGTAGGTAGCGCATTTAATGCATCTACCTACTTTTCATTATAACGACTAGTTATTGATCAATTTATCCTCGTCGCTCCAGCTGTATAATTTACGGATTTCTTCTCCGACAATTTCTGATGGATGTTCTGCCGCAAGTTTTCTCATTGCTTTGAAGTGTACCTGGCTTCCTGCTGATGACATATCTAATAAGAAGTCTTTTGCAAATGTACCATCTTGAATATCTGATAAGATTTTCTTCATTGCTTTCTTTGTATCTTCTGTGATGATCTTTGGTCCTGTAATGTAATCACCGTATTCTGCTGTGTTTGAGATAGAGTATCTCATTCCGGCAAATCCGCTCTGGTAAATCAAGTCTACGATTAATTTCATCTCGTGGATACATTCGAAGTAAGCATTTCTTGGATCATATCCTGCTTCTACCAATGTCTCATACCCTGCCTGCATCAATGCGCAAACACCACCACAAAGTACTGCCTGCTCACCGAAAAGGTCTGTCTCTGTCTCTGTACGGAATGTTGTCTCAAGCACACCTGCTCTTGCTCCACCGATTGCAAGCGCATATGCAAGTGCGATATCCTGTGCTTTTCCTGTAGCATCCTGTTCTACTGCCACAAGACAAGGAACACCTTTTCCTACTTGATATTCGCTTCTTACTGTGTGACCAGGTCCCTTTGGCGCTACCATTGTAACATCTACATTCTTTGGAGGTACGATACATCCAAAATGAATGTTAAATCCGTGTGCGAACATTAACATATTTCCTTCTTCAAGGTTTGGTTCAATATCGTTTTTGTATAATGCAGCCTGCTTTTCATCATTGATCAAAATCATAATAATATCGGCTTTTTTTGCTGCCTCTGCCGCTGTGTATACCTCAAATCCTTGTTCTTCTGCTTTTTTCCATGATTTGCTGCCTTCGTAAAGACCGATAATGACATTGCATCCGGATTCTTTTGCGTTCAATGCATGCGCATGTCCCTGACTTCCGTAACCGATTACCGCAATTGTCTTTCCTTCTAATAATGATAAGTTACAATCTTCCTGATAATAAATTTTTGCCATAGCTGTTACCTCCTAAACCCTTCTCATGAATATATAGTTAAGGACCTTTGCCCCTAGCTTTCTACATTAATCATCAATTACTTTGATACCTTTTGACCCTCTTGACAAGGCCGTGATTCCTGTTCTTGCAAGCTCTAAAATCTTATATCCCTGCAGGAGATTCAAAAAAGCTTCTACTTTCGACTGATTTCCTGTCATCTCAAGCATCAGCGACTCTCTCTCCACATCGACAATCTTCGCTCTGAAAATATCAGCAACAGAAATAATCTCTGCTCTCTCAGATGCATCTGCCATCACTTTGACCATAATAAGCTCCCTGCAAACCGACTCTCCATCCGCCAAAATCTTAATATCAACGACATCTTCCAATTTGCGAAGCTGCTTCTCAATCTGAGACAAAATCAACTCATCCCCGCTTGCAACAACCGTAAGTCTTGTAAACCGTTCATCCGTTGTAATTCCCGCTGTGATACTGTCAATACTGTATCCTCTTCTGCTGAATAATCCGGCAACGCGACTTAACAATCCCGCATTGTTATTTACCAATAATGAAAATACTTGTTTCCTCATAACATCCCTCTACTTTCTTATTTTTAAAAAACAGAGTGCGTTCTGTTTTTATATATTATCAACTAGAAACCTATTTGTCAATACTTTTTCTAAATGTCACTTTAACTTTTTACTGCGCTGCAATGCGCTCTGCCAGATCATTCAGATAAACCCACCGTTCCATCTTTTCTTCCAACTGTTTTTCTGCGAACTCTTTTTCTAAAGTGAGTTCCGAAAGTTTCGCAGAGTTCGTTGCATTCGCCATCATATCCGCATCCAGCTTTTCGAGTTTTTCCTCCAGCTTGGCAATGTCTTCATCAATTGTCTCAAACTCCTTCTGCTCCATATATGAAAATTTCAACTTTGTCGGACGATTCTGTTTCCAATCATTTTTCCCGGTACTCTTTTTCGTCTTCACTTCCTCTTTTGGCACTTCCCGCTTCTGCTTCGCCTCTATGTAATCCGTGTATCCGCCCTCGTACTGCTGCAAATGTCCATTTCCATCAAATTCAAAAATGCGGTCCACCACGTTGTCCAGAAAATAGCGGTCATGCGATACCGTGATCACAATTCCCTGAAACGAGTTCAGATAGTCCTCTAAAATTGTCATTGTCGGAATATCAATATCATTGTTCGCTTCATCAAATATGAGCACGTTAGGCGCAGCCTGCAGGACACTTAACAGATAAAGTCTCTTCTTTTCACCGCCCGATAATTTTTCAATCGGCGCATACTGCATATCCGGTGTAAATAAAAACCGCTCCAACATCTGCGAAGCCGTAATTCTTCCATCCTTCGTCGGAATATACTCGGCGATGTCTTTCACAAAATCGATCACCCTCTGGCTCGTATTCATTTCCGGAAGTTCCTGTGCAAAATAGCCGATTCGAATCGTCTCACCAATCTCAATCGTTCCCTCATCCGGCTCAACAAGTCCCGCAAACATTTTTAGCAGTGTCGACTTTCCGCAGCCATTCGGACCCACGATTCCAAGATTCTGATTTTTCAATACAATATAATCAAAATCGTCAATCAGCTTTCGCTCCCCGTAGCTCTTGCTGACATGGTGGAGCTCAATCGTCTTCTTGCCCATTCTCGTTTCCACAGAATCAATCTCTGCCAAACGATCCGTCTCCGGAGCTTTTCCGTTTTTCAAAAGCTCTAATCGCTCCAATCTTGCCTTTTGCTTTGTTGTTCTTGCACGGCAGCCGCGCTTTGCCCATTCTAATTCCATTCTCAACACACTTTGGCGTTTTCGCTCTGAAGCAAGCTCCATCTCTTCCCGTTCTGCCTTCATTTCCAAAAATTTCGAATAATTCGCCTCATACCCATATAATTTCCCACGGCTGATTTCCAAAATTCGATTTGTCACTTTATCTAAAAAATAACGGTCATGCGTTACCATAATCACAACACCTTTATAACGTTTCAAATAATCTTCCAGCCAGGAAATCATCTCTCCATCTAAATGGTTCGTCGGCTCGTCCAAAAGCAAAATTTCAAACGAAGATGTCAGCGTTTTCGCAAGCGCTACTTTTTTCTTCTGCCCGCCGGAAAGATGCTCCATTTTCATATCGTGATCCGTAATTCCAAGTTTATTGAGTGCACTTTTCACTTCACTTTTCAGCGCCCAGTCATTCTCCGCAATTCCGTCAAATGCATACGAAAGAACAGTCGCTCCCTCAGGAAACGAAGGATGCTGCGAAAGATACGCCAATCGAATCCCATTCTGTTTTATAATCTGTCCGCTGTCAGGCTCTTCCACTCCCGCAATCATACGCAACAGAGTTGTTTTCCCTGTACCATTAATTCCTATAATGCCAATTTTGTCTCCTTCTTGAATCCCGAATGAAACATCATCGAAAATTGTCTTCTCGCCAAATACTTTACTGACATGTTCTATATTCAATATATTCATTTTCAACACTCCTATTTTTTTCTCTCAAAATATCATAAAGGATTTTTCATTTCCCGTCAATTTTGAAAATCAATCTATAAGGACAACAGATAACAAAACAGTCCCTCCAACCGGAACTTTTATTTCGTTTTGGAGAGACTGAAAATCGTCCTTACAAATCATGTTGTTTAATATAAGCGAGCAGCGCTTCACAGCCTTCTTTCACATCCCGATAGGTAACATCAAAATTTCCGGTATACCATGGATCTGCAATCGCTCTTGGAGCTTTTCCAAAATCAAGAAGCATGTGGATTTTCCCATCCGGATCACCACCTGCGATTCTTGTCATATTGCGAATGTTCGCTTCATCCATCCCAATCAGATAATCATACTCCTTGTAATCTTTTTTCGTCATTTGAACCGCCCTGTGTGGAAGAACCGGAATCCCTACTTCCTGCATCTTGTTCACTGTTCCGTAATGCGAACCGTTCCCGATCTCCTCACGGCTTGTTGCCGCGGAATCGATATAAAATTGGTCTGTGAGACCTTGCTTGTTGACCATGTCCTGGAAAACAAACTGGGACATGGTAGAACGGCAGATGTTGCCGTGGCAGATGAAAAGTACTTTTATCATTGTTGCATAACCTCGCATTTCTTAGTTTTTCTTGGTATTTCGGGCTTTGTAAGCCTTTGTAAATTTTTGCTTTCTGGCATAACCTGGTTTATTTTCGCATAATATTGTCCGCAAAAGGTGTAAAATAAGGTGTATGTTTTTCTATTTTACACCTTGCTATTTTCAATTAAAAATCGTAATTACACAATCTGAATCCGGGCAACTTCTTCCCTGGCATCCTCAAGATTTACATGCGTATATGTATTCAACGTTACGCTAATCTCTGAGTGGCCCATCAAATATTGCAATGCTTTTGGATTCATTCCGGATTTTGCCATATTTGAGCAATAGGTATGCCGACATACATGCGGTGTAATGACAGGCATCTGTACTTTATAGGTATTATTATACTTCTGAATGATGTGTTGAAAATAATGCTCCCAGTGCAGGGAATAACAGATACTTTCATTTTTATCAAAGTATAAAAATCCACTTTTTCCATCTACCATAGGTTCTGCTTTGGGCGGGTTTCGTTTTTCTATTATTTTCCGAAAGCATTCCTCTACATCCGCAGTCATAGGTATCTTTCTCGTTCCGCTGGTTGTTTTAGTCTCTTGAATATAATATCCGATTTTTGATTTTTTCTGCAATTGATGATCGATGTTGATCGTATGCTCCTTGAAATCAATATCAGAAATCGTTAAACCACAAAATTCCGAGATGCGAAGACCGGTTTTAAACAATATGTAGATTCCCTCATAATACCTGCAAAAATGAGGATCCTCCTTCACAAATCGTAGAAACTTACGTTCCTCCGCTCTGCTGATTGCCTCTCTTGTCACACTGTCATTCACAACCACTTCCATTAGCTGAAACTGAAATGGATTTTTCCTGACCAGGTCATCATCCACCGCCAACTGAAATGCCGGACGAAGAACGCCTCGGATCGAATGGATAGAACTAAAGCTTTTCTTTTCTACCTGCTGAAGATGTATCAGCCAACATTTTGCATCCGAAATCCGAACCATATCAATCCTTCTTTTTCCAAATGGATCTTTCTTCAATAAATTGATAACTGTTCCGTATCCTGCAACTGTAGTAGGTCTGACACCGGTTTTTGTTGATGTATATTTTTCAACCAGTTCCAGTACCGTCATATTTCCGCCATTTGTTGCAATCTGCTCGAAATGGTCCGCCTGGATTTTCTTCTCCATCTCTCGAAGCGACAAAGTACGGCGCTTTCCTTTCAGAGTTGCATCGTTATGGTCTAAGCGCCAGCTATATACGCAGCGCTCCTTTCCCATCTCATCGACATACTTAAATCGATATCTGCCATCAGATAACTGTATTTCTCCATTGTGTAATATACGTCCTCTATGATCTCTCCTTTTTTCACTCATAATCTTTTAGTCTCCTTCATCAAATGTTCATTTAACTTGGAAGACCGTCTCGGTTTATTCATTATACCACAAGACCTTCCCTTCGCTAAGATAAAATGAACATTATTTTCATTACTATTTCTTCTATTCTATTACTTAAACTGTACTGGCTGTATCCAGATAATCTTCAAACAATTTCCTTTTGAATCGAATATGAGAACCTACTTCCAAAATAAAATCTGCTCCTTCATTTTCACCTGCGATCTGTCTCAATCTCTTTTCTCCAATTCCGTAATATTCAGCTGCTTCGGAAACATTTAAAGAATATTTCTTCCAAACAGGTATTGTTTTTTCTGTATGATTCATTCACAGTCCTCCTCCCCTCTATTAGTATTCAACAACGTTTTCACTTTCTCCATTTTCATACTTGCAATCACTTCTCGTTTACTTGCGCCTCCAACATACATTGGCGTACACATTTCTAAAATACGGTCATAGATACGCTTTTTATCCAACACAGTCTCGCTTTTTATTTCATTCAGCGGAAGATTGGTCGTGATGATCAAAGGTCGTCCCGAACGGATCCTACGGTCTATGACACTAAAAATAATTCCTAACGCATATTCTGAATTTCGTTCCACTCCAAGATCATCAATAATCAAAAGCTGATAAGAAGCCAATGCATTGATATATTCCGTTTTGTCTGCCAGCGGAAATATATCATCGATAATGGTATTGAAGTTGGTCATCTTTACCGTTACTTCTCGTTTAAGAAGATCGTTGGCTATGCACCCGGCAACATAACTTTTCCCGGTACCAACCGGTCCCCATAACAAACAGCCTATATGATTTCTTTTCATTTTCTCCCAGTTATCAACATAATTTTTTGCCTTATGCATTACAGCATCTGACACATCTGCATTCTCAAATGTCCACTCTTCCATCCTGCTCTCGTCAAAACAGATGCTCGTATTTCTACTGACTAATTCCCGGTGTTCTTTGTCTTTAAAATATTTTTGTTCTTCTTCATACGCTTTTCTGTCACAGGCACATTGCCTGGAATGTTTCTTCATCCCCATAAATCCACCCTCAGGAAAAAATGCTTCTTTCGCTTCCCCACAGACTTTACAGTATTGCAAACCATCACTGCCTACACATACAGTATCTTCTTCTCTCATCACAAACTCTCTCCTTCCCCATAGCAATAATTTACTTCATGATATTTATTTCTTTTATATTTCTCAGTTACTTTACTAGGTGCCACATTTCCGACTCCTGTACAGCCATTTTTACGACCAGATGAAGGTTGCTTTTCCGACTCTGTTGCAACCATCTTTTCAACCGCCTTATCGTCAACCGGCTGTAAACCTATCTCATCAGATGGAATTTTTACATATAAATGATTGGGTTTTGAAAAACCACCAGATCTGCGAACCAATAGTCCCACATCATCTAATTCCTTCAATGCTGTTTTTACAGAAGATTTACATTTGCCGATTTGAGCAGACAATTCCTCTATCGGAAAAATCAGATAAACATTTCCATACTTGTCTATCCAGCTATTCATTCTCGATATCCGTGCCCGGTCATACAAAATCATATAAAGAAATTTTGCAGTTTGGGAAATGCGCAGTTTGAGCAAAAACTTCGGAAACTGGAAGTACTGAAGCATCTGCTCTGACTCCTTCATGTATTCATATTTCATTCTTTTCTCGCCTCGTTTCTGTTTCTAACTGTTGTAAAAATCATTTTTATGCCGGCTCAAAAATGTCCTTACACATATTCAAAAGATGAAGGGCATAAATACAGGTTCTTGATAAAAATTTTTTTATTTTTCCCGCCCAAATACCCTTTCATTAATACGAAACGCTGAGAGGCATTTTTACAGCCCCCTAATGAAATTTTTTTAATTTTTTTGGTTAATTGAATATTTGAAAACAAAAAAACACTCACCTATTCCAGGTGAATGCCTTATCAAAATTTCCTTATTTTGTTGTCTATGACGCTTATTCAGATATGCCTGCATATCTGCTAAAATGTAATTGCTAGCAATTATATTTTCACGTGGGTATGGGGACGTAATCCCCATCAAGTCTGCCACTCATAAGTAATACAAAATTGTCAAAATGACAATACTGTTTTACACGGGTGGATCTTGCTCTGGTTGTAACGTATGAATTTATACAATAATAGGCCCAAATGGGCACTTTCACCATTCGAGCCTATATATTATATGTCTTTTGGATAAGAGCTTAAAAAGTAGCTGTCTAGACGGTATGTTTTTATCGTAGAATTAATTTTATTGAAACCACAAACAATTCATTATTTCTATGTCTTCTTATATACACAATAATTTGCTTGTTCTTCCGAAATTATCTAAATAACTCAAACTTCGCACTTGAATAAGTTCGTATGTGCCTTGAAAATTCAATAATTCCTGGAATAAAAATAGCATGAATACCATCTGGTTTGGTATAATTGAGTTGTTCAAAAACAATTAAAAACCGGAGGCTCATGCTATGAATAAAAGTATAACACAAGACACTCAGAATGATAACCAAATTTCTAAAACTATTCGAAGATTTTTTACCAGATTTCATGTTTCTTCTGCACTAAAAGCAGTGAATGCTTATAAAAGAAAGGGCATTCCTGTTGTGGAAATATTTCAATATCTGTTCCTGTTGGTTTTTTTCAATAGAAGCATGTATATGAATCTTCTTTCTGGAAGAAATACGCCTTCTTTTGCTAAGGATGCGGTTTACCGTTTTATGAAAATGACTCAGCAGAAATTTAATTTATTCTATACTATGTTATCTCTTCCAACCATTTTTTATGCAAACTCGCAACCGACTGCATCAAATAATCTGGCCCATAGGGACAGCATTCTGCTTCTTCTTTCGTCGCCTCTCCAGTTAAAACCATTGCAGTTTCCACCTTCGCATTGTGTCCACAAAGCATATCTGTATATAAGCGATCTCCCACAACTAATGTCTCTTCTTTTCTATAGTTATTTCGACTTATTGCCAATTCAACCATATCTGGTTCTGGTTTTCCAATAAAATGGGGCATTCTTTTTATTGCGTGATTAAGCATCTCACAAATTGCTCCACAATCAGGCACATATCCAAATTCAATCGGACATACATAATCTGGATTTGTCGCAAGATAGTCCACTTTCTTCGTACTAAGCAACCTGCATGTATCAGATATTTTTTCATAAGTTAGCTGATTATCATATGAAATTAAAACACAACTAATCTCTTCATCCTCACCATCTGTCGTAACACGAATTTTATTTTTCTTTAGTTCTCGAATAAATGATTTTGTCCCCATAACATAAATCAATTCTCCTGGATGATATTTTTTCAGATAGTATACTGTTGCATAAGATGCTGTCAGGAAATTACTGTGATTTGTCATAATTCCAAGTTGTTGAAAAAAAAGAATATAATCATCAATACTGCGAGTTGCGTTATTGGTAATAAATATATATTTTCCACCATTTTTTTCAATATCACTCAAAAATTCTTTTGTACCTCCAATCAACTGATTTCCTTTACAAATAGTTCCATCTATATCTAACAGAAATAATTTTTTATCTCCAAGCATCTACCCTCTCTCACTTTCTTCTCGTATCATTCGCGCTTTATCCGGATAATTAGTAATAATCGCCGTAATTCCTGAATCTATTAACATCTTCATGTCCGATTCCTGATTCACCGTCCACACGCGCACTTTTAATCCGCTCTGCAGATATTCTTTCAAAAAATGGGCCATCTTTACATGATAAACTGCGGGATGTAAACCATTAACCCCTTCATTTTTTGCATACTTATCAATCTGCAGAATCACGTCACTATATAGATAGGCCGTTTCTGCCTGAGGTGCAATTTCTTTAATTTTCCTAATACTGTAATGATTAAAGGATGAATATATCACTAGATCTTCCATTTTAGTTTTCTTCACAAGATCCACTGTCTTTTCTTCAATTTCAGGATACCAATATATGCCTGTTTTCAATTCTATATTTACGGTCAAGTTTTCTTTTTTTGCATATACCAGCACTTCTTCCAAAGTCGGTATTTTAGAATGCTCATATTCCTGATATTTTCCTTTCATTATTGTAAAGTTTTTCAACTCTTCTAACGTATAATCCTTGACATATCCATGACCATTTGTTACACGATCAATTGTTTCATCATGAATAACTACCGGAATTCCATCTTTTGACAGTTGGATATCCAACTCTATTCCTTCTGCTCCTTGTTTAACTGCAAGTTTGAACGCATCCATCGTATTTTCTGGAGCATATCCACTTGCTCCTCTATGTGCAAATATCTCTGTCATTTGTTTTCCTCTTTTCTTAAATATAATCCATCATTATCAATAGTAATGGAAGAATCAGGGACTTTTCTTTGTCCCTGATCCTCTGTCTATCATTTATTCGATTGTAATTACAGTCTCACTTCTTCGCAGATATTAGTTATTTACTGTATTATAATCATCAATAGATTTATTAATTGTATCAGCCATATTTGTTACGGCTTCATCAACGCTTTCTTTTCCATTAAGCATGCTCTCAATCTCAGATTCTACAGTTGCTCTTGCCTCTGGGAAAACACTTAATAATGCCCCACAGTATTCTGGTGAAGAATCATGTAACTGATCAATTGCTGTCTGAAACTGTGGATACTGTGCAATATTATCTTTGAAGGTCTGCTCTTCATGTGCTGCTGTTGTAACTGGGAAATATCCGGTCTGTGCATTCCAGTAAGCCTGTGATTCTGGTGAAATCAAGAATTTTACAAATTCCCATGTTGCACGAAGTTTCTTTGGATCCTGATTATTCAAAGCCCACAGAGAGGCACCACCTATAGATACTCCACCTTCATCGCTCTCTTTGATTTTCGGGAAATATGCTGTTCCAACTTCAAATTTACCATTAACATCCTGAAGGATCTGTTTCAGTGATGCTGTTGAACCAAGAGTGATTGCTGATTTTCCTGCTGAGAAATCTGCCAATCCTGCGTCTCCACCTTTTCCAACAATTGGTGCATATCCTTCTTGATTAAGGGTCTGCCATTCTGTCAAAATATTTTTTGCAGCTTCGTTTTTATCAAAATCAACGGCTGTTGCGACATCGTCACGTCCATTTCCATTGTTTGCATAATCCAGTCCTTGCTTTCCAACAAACTGTTCAAAAAACCAGCCATAAATACCAAGAGACATTACTTCACTTGCACCACCCTGATTCATCAGCTGATCGCCAATCTTTGAAATGCCTTCCAAACTATCTGGAACTTCTGTGATTCCAGCCTGCGCAAACATATCCTTATTGTAGTACATGATTGGTGTTGATGAGTTGAACGGCATAGAATAAAGCTTATCATCAATTGTATAGTAAGCTGCAAGATTCGGTTCAATCTGTGACACATCATAATTATCTGCATCTACCATTTCCTGCATTGGAACAACCCAACCAGACTCAATCATAAATCTGGTTCCGATTTCATATACCTGTACCAAATCTGCACCCATGTTTCCAATCTGCGCACTTTTCAGTTTGTTTAAGGAATCATCATATTCCCCCTGATACTGTGCTTTTACTGTAATACCATATTCATTTTCTTCATTAAATTTATTTACCAGATAGTCCAGTGCTTCCCCGTTGACACCGCCCATTGCGTGCCAGAATGAAATCGTTGTTCCCTCCGGAATGTCTGCCTTTTTCTCTGCTGCCATGCAGGTAGTTGGAAGAATTGCGCTGAATACTGTTGCTGCTGTTAATAATACTGCGAGTTTACGCTTCATAACTTACCTCTTTCTTTTCATGTTGTTTATTTTTGTTTTCTCTATTTCTCAGCCTTTTACGGCACCTGAGAACATACCTCGGATCAGCTGCTTCTGTCCTGCAATGAAT
>ENA-OPSO01000769-OPSO01000769.1-human-gut-metagenome-genome-assembly--contig:-NODE-769-length-13242-cov-2.120877_pt1 | contig 13242 bp, 10 predicted proteins | sample MGYA00241455_ERZ501902 | MGnify/ENA primary metagenome ERZ501902 (study PRJEB25962, sample SAMEA2042405) | human gut metagenome | biome: human gut; feature: human-associated habitat; material: faeces...
GTGGCATTTTTTATGGTAAACCGCCGAAATCGCCTAGTCAAAAAGAAGATTATAGCAGGAATCTTGTTTTTTTTATTCTGCTGTAATCTTATGCAGCTTTTGACAGAAGGATATACACGCAGTTTTGAAATCATGGAGTATTTTTATACCTCATCTCAGTATAAGACCGGAGGTGGAGTTGTGGGCGGTGCTCTCTGTGTGAGTACCACTTTGGCTTTTGGAACGATTGGGTCCTATGTGATAACAATAGTTGTTCTTTTGATATCATTAATTTTGATGACTCAGAGATCTTTTTTGGGTTTTGTGGAAAAGATTGCGAGAGGATTGTTTCAGACTGTCAAGGGTGGCGTGAAGAGTTACCGTGAGGATGCACCTGCCCGTCAGGAAAGGGCCGAAGCCAGGAGATATCAAAAAGAGCTGAAAAAGAAGAGAGAGTCCGAGTCTGAGAAAAGGGGAAGGTCAGTCCAAAAAGAGACCGGATTTCTCAGTGAGACATTGCTGAAGGATGTGGAGAATGAGAATTTGACGGAGACTTCTGCTATGGAGTTCCCAATTTATCGAGGAGACGAGGAAAAACAGGAAACTTTATCTCAGGAGAACAGCCAAGGTCAGAAAAAAGAAAAAAAGACTCCGATGATGGAGATTATCTCCGAAGAAAAAAGCATTCAGGAGGAAAAAGAAGAGGAGATGTTTCAGAGGAGTGAGGAGAAGGTCTCTAAGCCTCCGAAGTCTTCAGAAGCTGAGATTCAAAATGGAATTCACAATATTCGAAAAGAGATTGAATCCCAGACAGCTGTACCGGAGAGAGTTTATAAATTTCCTCCTCTGAGTCTTTTAAAGAAAGGCAGCAGGGGTGCTGTGGGAGATTCGGATGCCCATCTGCGAAAAACGGCTAAAAAGCTTCAGGATACGTTGAAAAGTTTTGGTGTTAATGTGACCATTACAAATGTCAGCTGTGGACCGACAGTGACTAGATATGAACTACAGCCGGAGCAGGGAGTGAAAGTCAGTAAGATTGTGGGCTTGACAGATGATATAAAATTGAATCTGGCAGCGTCAGATATTCGGATTGAAGCGCCAATTCCGGGAAAAGCAGCGGTGGGAATTGAGGTTCCCAACGATCACAACAGCGCCGTTATGCTCAGAGATCTACTGCAGTCTGAGACATTTCAAAAGAGCAAATCGAAACTGTCCTTTGCGGCTGGAAAAGATATTGCCGGGATGCCGGTGGTTGCCGATATCGCAAAAATGCCTCATTTGTTGATTGCCGGCGCCACCGGTTCCGGCAAATCCGTCTGCATCAACACTCTGATTATGAGTATTTTGTACAAGGCAAAACCTGATGAGGTAAAACTGATTATGATTGACCCGAAAGTGGTTGAGCTGAGTGTATATAATGGTGTGCCTCATTTGCTGATTCCTGTAGTGACAGATCCAAAGAAAGCAGCAGGTGCGTTGAATTGGGCAGTATCTTCGATGACAGAAAGATACAATACGTTTGCAGAGTACAATGTACGGAATCTAGAGGAGTACAACAAAAAAATAGAAGATGCACCGAGAATTAACGGGGAGGAACCGCCGAAGCCTTTGCCGCAGATTGTAATTATCGTGGATGAGCTGGCAGATTTGATGATGGTGGCTCCAGGTGAGGTGGAGGACGCGATCTGCCGCCTGGCTCAACTGGCACGTGCAGCGGGAATCCATCTGATTATTGCCACACAAAGGCCATCTGTGAACGTAATTACGGGGCTCATCAAGGCAAATATGCCGTCGAGAATCGCATTTTCTGTTTCGTCAGGTGTAGATTCCAGAACGATCATTGACATGAACGGTGCAGAAAAACTGCTTGGAAAGGGTGATATGCTTTTCTATCCGGCAGGATATCAAAAACCGGCGCGTGTACAGGGAGCATTTGTGTCAGATAAAGAGGTGCAGGCTGTTGTAGACTTTTTGGTAAAGAACAGTGAAAGTGTTCAGTATAATGAGGAGATTACAAACCATGTAAATAGTGCCAGTGTCGCTGCGGGAGGCACGGTTTCCGGAAACAGCGGTGCGGATGACCGGGATGCCTATTTTGTAGATGCAGGGAAATTTATTATTGAAAAAGATAAGGCATCCATTGGAATGCTGCAGCGCGTATTTAAAATTGGCTTTAACCGTGCAGCAAGAATTATGGATCAGTTGGCAGAGGCAGGTGTTGTAGGAGAAGAAGAAGGCACGAAGCCAAGAAAAGTATTGATGTCAATGGAACAATTTGAGCAATATATTGAAGAACATGTATAATTCAAAGGAGGAAGAAAGATGAAAACAGACATTCAGATTGCACAGGAGGCAGTGATGAAACCAATCAAAGAGGTGGCTGCAAGTATTGGGATTCAGGAGGATGATTTGGAATTGTATGGAAAATACAAAGCCAAGCTTTCTGATGAATTGTGGGAGGCAGTAAAAGACCGACCGGATGGGAAACTTGTACTTGTAACTGCAATCAACCCAACTCCTGCAGGGGAGGGGAAGACTACAACCTCTGTGGGACTTGGACAAGCTATGGCAAAGTTGAATAAAAAAGCATTGATTGCGTTGCGTGAGCCTTCGCTGGGACCTTGTTTCGGCATCAAAGGTGGTGCTGCAGGCGGCGGATACGCACAGGTTGTACCGATGGAAGATTTGAATCTTCATTTCACAGGAGATTTTCATGCAATCACTTCGGCAAACAATCTTTTAGCGGCTCTTTTGGACAACCATATCCAACAAGGAAATGTGCTTCAGATTGATCCGAGACAGGTTGTATGGAAACGCTGTCTTGATATGAATGATCGTGTGCTTCGCAATATTGTAGTTGGCCTTGGGAATAAGATGGACGGTATGGTTCGTGAGGATCATTTTGTCATCACGGTTGCATCTGAGATTATGGCAATTCTCTGCCTGGCTGATGACATCAAAGATTTGAAACGTCGCCTTGGAAAGATTGTTGTTGCATATAACTTTGCGGGAGAGCCGGTGACTGCCGATGACTTACAGGCGACAGGTGCGATGACAGCTCTGCTAAAGGACGCCATCAAGCCAAATCTGATTCAGACATTAGAGCATACACCGGCATTAGTACACGGCGGTCCATTTGCAAATATCGCACACGGATGTAACAGTATCCGCGCAACAAAAATGGCATTAAAATTAAGCGATATTGCAATTACAGAAGCAGGGTTTGGCGCTGACCTTGGTGCAGAAAAATTCATGGATATTAAGTGCAGAATGGGGAACCTGAAACCGGATGCGGTAGTGATTGTCGCAACTGTGCGGGCCTTGAAATACAACGGTGGAGTTGCTAAGAAAGACCTGAATGAAGAGAATCTGGAAGCATTGAAAAAAGGTATTGTGAACCTGGAAAAACATATTGAAAATGTTCAAAAATTTGGTGTTCCGGTTGTTGTGACACTAAATTCATTTGTGACAGATACCGATGCAGAAAATGAGTTTATCAGACAATTTTGCGAAGAAAGAAACTGCGAATTTGCACTTTCAGAAGTATGGGAAAAAGGTGGCGAAGGCGGTATCGCATTAGCAGAAAAAGTTTTGAATACATTGGAGACAAAAGAGAGCCATTTCCATACATTGTACGAAAACAGTCTTTCTCTGAAAGAGAAGATCGAGACGATTTCAAAAGAAATCTATGGCGCAGACGGTGTGGAATATACTCCGGCAGCGGAAAAACAACTTGCTAAGATTACGGAGCTTGGATATGGAGAGCTTCCAATCTGTATGGCAAAAAATCAGTATTCCCTCTCTGACGATGCGACACTTCTGGGAAGACCGGAACACTTTAAGATTCATATCCGTGAAGTGTATGTCAATGCGGGAGCAGGATTTGTAGTGGCACTTACAGGTGCAGTGATGACGATGCCTGGGCTTCCGAAGGTGCCGGCGGCAAATGGCATTGATGTGAATGAGGAAGGAACTATTACAGGATTATTTTAGGGAGAGATTGAATGGCAAAATTAATTGACGGAAAACTGATATCAACACAAATTAAAGAAGAATTAAAAGAAGAAGTGGCAAAATTAAAAAAAGAAGGAATTGTTCCATGTCTTGCAGTTGTGCAAGTTGGAAAAGATCCGGCATCATCTGTCTATGTAAATAATAAAAAAAAGGCATGTGCGTTTATCGGAATAGAGTCTTTATCGTATGAGCTGGATGAGACTGTGGCAGAAGAAGAACTGCTTTCACTTGTTCAGAAATTGAATGAAGATGAAAAAGTAAACGGAATTTTAGTTCAGCTTCCACTGCCTGCTCATATTCGTGAGGATGCTGTGATTCAGGCGATCGCTCCGGAAAAAGATGTGGATGGGTTCCACCCGGAAAGTGTGGGAAATATGTGCATTGGAAGAAATGGTTTTCTTCCTTGCACTCCGGCAGGAATTATCGAACTTTTAAAACGTTCCGAAATTGAAATTGAAGGAAAAGAATGTGTGGTTGTCGGAAGAAGTAATATTGTAGGAAAACCGATGGCATTGCTGTTACTCCGTGAAAATGGGACGGTTACGATTACCCACTCTAGAACAAGGGACTTGAAAGAAATTACAGGACGTGCAGATATTCTTATTGCGGCAATCGGAAAACCAAAGTTCATTACATCTGACTATGTAAAAGAGGGGGCTGTTGTGATTGATGTAGGTATCCACCGCAATGCAGAGAATAAACTTTGCGGAGATGTAGATTTTGATGATGTGATTGAGAAAGTGAGTGCAATCACACCGGTTCCGGGCGGGGTTGGACCAATGACGATTGCCATGCTTATGAACAATTGTATAGAAGCTGTTCGAAAGTAATTTTGATAGATGATTTGTACTAAAATAAATACAATTTTTTTCTCCAAATCTGTTGCGTTAAATAATTAACAGAGTTAGAATACTGTTAAAAGGTTAACAATACATATGCAAAAGGAGAGATTGAAATGAGTAGATTTTGTTTACCAAGAGATATTTATCACGGAAAAGGATGTTTAGAAGAATTAAAGAATTTGAAAGGGAAAAAGGCGATTCTTGTAGTTGGCGGCGGCTCCATGAAACGTCAAGGATTCTTAGATAAAGCAGTGAATTATCTGAAAGAGGCTGGAATGGAAGTACAGCTGTTTGAAGGTGTCGAGCCAGATCCATCTGTGGAGACTGTTATGAAAGGTGCAGAAGCAATGCGTGCTTTTGAACCAGATTGGATTGTAGCAATGGGCGGTGGATCACCAATCGATGCTGCAAAGGCAATGTGGGCTTTTTATGAATATCCAGATGTAACATTCGAAGATTTATGTATCCCATTTAACTTCCCGGAATTAAGGCAGAAAGCAAAATTTGCAGCAATTCCTTCTACATCAGGAACAGCAACAGAAGTAACTGCATTTTCTGTTATCACAGATTACGCGAAAGGAATCAAATATCCATTAGCTGACTTTAATATCACACCAGATGTTGCAATCGTTGACTCAGAATTAGTAGAAGGGCTTCCGGCTCATCAAGTAGCTTACACAGGTATGGATGCACTTACACATGCAATTGAAGCATATGTTTCTACACTGAACTGTGCATATACAGACCCACTTGCAATTCAGGCAATCGAGATGGTGTTTGATTATCTGCCGGCTTCTTACAAAGGCAACATGGATGCAAGAGCACATATGCATGATGCGCAATGTCTTGCAGGTATGGCATTCTCCAATGCATTACTTGGTATCGTACATTCTATGGCACACAAAACAGGTGCAGCATTCTCAACAGGACACATTACACATGGTCTTGCAAATGCCATGTATCTGCCATATGTAATTAAATACAATGCGAAGGATCCTGTTGCAGCAAAACGCTATGCAGAAATCGCTCGCAGAGTAGGATTGGAAGGAGCTTCCGAGAAAGCACTTATCAACAGCTTATGTAAGAAAATTGACGACTTTAACGTGATCCTTGGAATTCCGGCTACTTTGAAAGAATTCGGTATCAAAGAAGACGAGTTCAAAGAAAAAATTGCATCTATTGCAGAGCTTGCAGTTGGCGATGCCTGTACAGGTTCTAATCCACGTGCAATTGATCCGGCTACCATGGAAAGACTATTTACATGCGTTTACTACGGAACAGAAGTGGACTTCTAGAAGTAATATACATAAATTTACAAAAAGCGGGTGTATTGTGCACTCGCTTTTTATCTAATATAATAGAGTGTGAAGCAAAATTGAGAATACCGCTTGAAATTTTCAAAGTTTTGCTTTATCATAGTGAAGTATAAAAGAAAATGGGAGGCGTAAAATGTATAAGATACAAAAAGCAGAAAAGTTAGCAGATAAAATTTTTCTCATGGATGTAGAAGCAAAAAGGGTAGCAAAGCATTGCGAACCGGGACAGTTTGTAATTGTAAAGATGGATGAGAAAGGTGAAAGAATCCCTCTCACGATTTGTGATTATAATAGAGAAGCAGGAACGATTACCATTGTATTCCAAACAGTTGGTGCATCTACAGAAAAGATGGCAGAATTAAAAGCAGGAGACAGTTTCCGCGATTTCACAGGACCTCTTGGATGTGCTTCGGAGTTCGTTCATGAAGATATAGAAAGTTTAAAGGGCAAGAAGATGTTGTTTGTTGCCGGTGGTGTTGGTGCAGCTCCTGTATATCCGCAGGTAAAATGGCTCCATGAGCATGGAATTGAAGCGGATGTTATCGTTGGTTCTAAGACAAAAGACATGTTGATTCTGGAAGATGAGATGAAAGCAGTTGCTGGGAACTATTATCCTTGTACAGATGACGGTTCTTATGGACATGCCGGAATGGTTACAACAAAGATTGAGCAGTTAGTGAAAGAGGAAGGCAAAAAGTATGATGTCTGCGTGGCAATCGGTCCGATGATCATGATGAAATTTGTCTGTCTTTTAACAAAAAAATTGGAGATTCCAACTATTGTAAGTATGAATCCAATCATGGTAGATGGAACCGGTATGTGCGGGGCATGCAGACTTCAGGTTGGAGATGAGATCAAATTTGCATGCGTAGATGGACCGGAATTTGATGGACACTTAGTTGATTTTGATCAGGCAATGAAAAGACAACAGATGTATAAAACAGAAGAAGGCCGTGCGATGTTAAAACTTCAGGAAGGCAATACACATCACGGCGGATGCGGAAATTGTGGAGGTGACAACTAATGGCTGATGTATTAAAAAAAGTACCTGTAAGAGAACAGGATCCGAAGGTACGTGCAACGAATTTTGAGGAAGTGTGTCTTGGATACAATCAGGAAGAAGCGATGGAAGAAGCGACAAGATGTATTAATTGTAAAAATGCAAAATGTATTCAGGGCTGTCCAGTCTCTATCAATATTCCAGCATTTATCAAAGAAGTAAAAGAAGGAAATATCGAAGAAGCCTATAAAGTAATTGGAAAATCCTCTGCGCTTCCGGCAGTTTGCGGACGTGTATGCCCACAGGAATCTCAGTGTGAAGGTCAGTGTATCCGTGGAATTAAAGGAGAGCCTGTTTCCATCGGTAAATTGGAGCGATTTGTCGCAGATTATGCACTGGAGCATGACATCAAACCGGAAAAAGCAGAAAAAACAAATGGTCATAGAGTAGCTGTGATTGGTTCCGGTCCTGCAGGACTTACTTGTGCCGGAGACCTTGCGAAACTTGGTTACGAGGTAACTGTGTTTGAAGCATTACATGAACTTGGAGGCGTTCTTGTGTATGGTATTCCGGAATTTCGTCTTCCAAAACATAAAGTTGTGGCAAAAGAGATCGAAAAAGTAAAAGAACTCGGCGTAAAATTTGAGACAAACGTTGTGATCGGTAAATCTACGACAATTGATCAGCTGATTGAAGAAGAAGGATTCGAGGCAGTATTTATCGGATCCGGAGCTGGACTTCCGAAATTTATGGGAATTCCAGGGGAAAATGCGAACGGCGTATTTTCTGCAAATGAGTATCTGACAAGAAGTAATCTGATGAAAGCATTTGATGATTCTTATGACACACCAATCGTTGCAGGCACGAAAGTAGCTGTCATCGGCGGCGGTAATGTTGCGATGGATGCAGCAAGAACAGCAGTACGTCTTGGTGCAGATGTACATATTGTTTACAGAAGAAGTGAAGAAGAACTTCCTGCCAGAGTGGAAGAAGTCCATCACGCAAAGGAAGAAGGAATTGTGTTTGATCTATTGACAAACCCTACAGAAATTCTTGTGGACGAAAATGGCTATGTAAAAGGTATGAAATGTGTGAAGATGGAACTGGGAGAGCCAGATGCTTCTGGAAGAAGACGTCCGGTTGTAATTGAAGGTTCTGAGTTCGAGATGGAACTGGATACAGTCATCATGTCACTTGGAACTTCGCCGAATCCATTGATTTCTTCTACTACAGAAGGATTAGAAGTAAACAGATGGAAATGTATTGTTGCCGATGAAGAATTTGGGAAAACAACAAAAGAAGGCGTTTATGCCGGCGGTGATGCCGTAACAGGTGCTGCGACAGTTATTCTTGCTATGGGAGCAGGAAAAGCAGGGGCACGAGGTATTCATGAGTACTTAAAAGATAAATAAACTTCATTTGGGGACGTAGTAAAATTCAATTTTACTATGTCCCCAAATTGTAAAAAATATGTTATAATACCTCCTACGGATAGATTTTATCAGGAGGTTTTATTTTATGAAATTGGCACTTGTTTCGGCTTTTGGCGTAGGTGGTGCGACTATCGTTGGTGTTATCATCGGTTTCTTTTTTCGGAAAGTACCACACAAATTTAACGATGCGATTCTTGGATTTGCGGCAGGAATCATGCTTTCAGCAGCAATTTTGGGACTGATCATCCCATCTCTTGAGGAAGGAAATGTATGGGTGACATCAGTCGGGATCCTTGCCGGTGCAATTTTTCTGAATTTGGCGGATAAGTTGACACCCCATCTGCATCATATCACAGGAATGGATCAGGAAGCGCACGCCGATCGGCAAAATCATTTAAATAAGGTTATGTTGTTTGTGATGGCGATTGCAATTCATAATCTTCCGGAAGGAATTGCAGCGGGAGTTGGATTTGGAAGTGAAAATATAAACAACGCGATTACGGTTGCGCTTGGAATTGCTTTGCAAAATATTCCAGAGGGAATGATTATCGTGTCACCGCTGATTATGGCTGGGGTTGCAAAAAAGCGTGTATTTTTTATTGCCTGCTTTACCGGTGTGATTGAAATTATCGGAACAATGATCGGATTTGGAACTGTTTCCGTGGCAAAGACAATCCTGCCGTTCGCGTTAGCTTTTGCAGGCGGAACCATGATTTACGTTGTGAGTGATGAGATGATTCCGGAGACGCACAGTCATGGATATGAGCGGATGGCAACTTATTCACTGCTTGCAGGTTTCATCACAATGTTAGTGATGGATTTTTATATCGGATAGGGGGAGAAAAGATTGAAAATTACATTGATTACAGTCGGGAAAATCAAAGAAAAATACTTGAAAGATGCAATTGCAGAATATAGTAAACGTTTGAGTAAATACTGTAAATTAGAGATTATCGAAGTGGCAGATGAAAAAACGCCCGATCAGGCAAGTGAAAATGTAGAACAGCAGATTCGCAAGAAAGAAGGGGAGAGAATTCTTCGCTATGTGAAAGAAGATGCGTATGTGATCACTTTAGAGATCGGGGGAACTATGTTGGACTCGGTTGCGTTTGCAAAAAAGATAGAAACATTGGGAGTACAGGGAAAAAGTCATATCATATTCATTATTGGCGGTTCTATCGGACTTGGCGAAGATGTGCTTAAACGGTCTGATTATGGACTGAGTTTTTCTAAGATGACTTTTCCGCATCAGCTTATGCGGGTGATTTTGTTAGAACAGGTGTACCGATCATATCGAATTATCGAGGGAGCACCTTATCATAAATAAAAGGAGTGTAATAAAAATGGTTAAAATTATTTCGGACAGCACATGTGATTTATCCAAAGAATTGCTAGAAAAATATGATGTGTCAATTCTGCCATTGCATATCTTATTGGGAGACAAGGAATGTGAAGACGGTAAGAATATTACACCGGATGAAATTTACCACTGGTCCGATGAGCATAAGGCGACACCAAAGACATCTGCTCCGTCATTAGACAAAGCAATAGAGATGTTAAAGCCATATACACAGAACAATCAGGAGGTTGTTTGCTTTGCAATTTCAAGCGAGATGTCTACTTCCGGTAATGTGTTCCGTTTGGCTGCAAGTGATTTGGAAGCACAAGAACATATCTTTGTAGTGGATTCGGCAAATTTATCAACAGGTATCGGTCTGCTCGTGATAGAAGCTGCAATTATGGCACAGAATGGAAGAAGTGCGCAAGAGATTGTAGACAGGATCGAAAAGCTGAAACCTTTTGTCCATGCAAGTTTTGTAGTAGATACATTGACTTATCTTTACAGAGGCGGAAGGTGCAGCGGAGTTGCTGCAATGGCAGGCGGCGCTTTAAGGCTCCATCCAAAGATTGTAGTAGAAAATGGTAAAATGCAGCCAACCAAAAAGTACCGCGGAAAGATGAGAAAGGTTCTTTTAAACTATGCTCAGGAGATGGAAGAAGAACTGAAACATGCTAAAAAAGAGCGTGTTTTCATAACACATTCAGGATGCAGCGAAGAAATACTAAATGAGATTTTTGAATATTTAAAAAGTCTGAATGTATTTCAGGAAATTTTAATCACCAGAGCCGGAGGTGTGATATCAAGTCACTGCGGACCGGGAACGTTAGGAGTGTTGTATATTGATGGACGAGCAGAATAAAAAAGATGAAATAGAAGAGATTTTTTCCTATTATGGCAGGCAGCGAGATAAGAACAGTCAAGAGATGATTGTAGCGCTTTTACGCGAACTTCAGGAAGTCTCAGGGTGTCTGACTCCGGATTTAAAACACAGAGTGCTTGAGACAACTGGAACTTCAGAAAAGTTCCTGCAATGTCTGATTCGCATGTATCCAAGTCTGAAGGAATCAAATGCTGTGCATGAGATTATTGCTTGTACGGGAGAACGCTGTGGAAGAAAAGATGGAATGCTTCTTTTAAAAAGACTAAAAACCGAACTTGACATTCAGAAAAACGGAATATCGGCAGATGGGACTTTTGAACTGCGAACACGAAACTGTCTGAAAAAATGTAAAACAGCACCGAATATCATGATTGATGGAATTGTCTATTCTGGAGATGAGCTCCAGGATATAAAAAAATTATTGAAAAAATTGACTTAATCAACAATACGCCCTTTCAACTTTGTGTGATTCGTACAAAAAATATTGTAATAAAAAATAAAATATGTTAGAATTAGAAAAAATATGTATAAAAAGAAGTTGCGAAAGGGAAAAAATGAAAAAGAAACAACAATTAAAGACAGGGATTTTAATATCCACAATGGCACTTTCTGTAATTGCAATGCCGGTTGCCGCTCAGGCAGAGACAGGAAAGACAACAGGTGTTTATCTTCAGCAAAAAACACAGACAGATTTTGAGCATAATCGGACAGCGATCAAATTTCTTTCTTACTGCAATAAAGAGGATTATGAAACATGGGACCAGTCGTTGGGGACGATGACAGACGCAGAGGCTAAAGAGATTCAGGCATGTGTAGATGAGATTACTAAAAACGAAAAAGAGGATTATCAAAAAGCAAAGTTAATCTATGAATGGATTGTAAAAAACATCACGTATGCGCAGGCTTCGGAAACTCCGGGACTTAGACCATATGATGTATTTACAACAAAGAAAGCTGTTTGCGGCGGATATTCCAGACTTTACAAAGCGATGCTGAATTTGGCAGGCATTCCGTCAATTACCGTAGCAGGAGACTCTAGCGCGGGTGCGCATGAGTGGAATCTTGTATATGCTGATAATAAATGGTTCTATTCAGACAGCACATGGGGCTCTAGCGATATCGCATATTTTGATAAAAATGTGGCTGAATTTTCAGAAGACCACAAAGTAAGAAGCCTTGTTTCGGCTACATTGGAAGGTGACAATGATACAGTTATCGGATTTTGGGAAGGCATCGCAGTTGTCAATGTAAAAAAAGGTGTAACGCAAGTGAAGGTTCCTGAAAAATTTAAAGATTTGGAAATTACTGCTGTATCCGGGGAGCTCTTTAATGGAACAGGAATTGAAAAATTAGAGTTGTCCAAAAATGTTATGGATGTAGACGTACAAGGAGTTTCCAATGCAACAAATTTAAGAGAAATCGTTGTGGATTCAGAGAATTCTGAATATGCCTCTATAAATGGTGTCTTATTCACAAAGGATTTGTCCGAGATTTTACATTATCCTATTAAGAATACATGTAAGTTATTTACAATTCCAAAAGAAACTACGAAATTCGATACAAAACAGACATTTGTAAGCAGTGCATTGGAAAATATCTATGTACAGGAAGGAAATTCGCAATTTTCGTCTTATGAAGGTGTTGTGTACAATAAAGAACAAACACAGTTACTTGTTATCCCAGAGGGAAAAACTTCTGTGATTGTACCTGGAACAGTGAATCTGAATACAGGAGAGGTAAGTCCGTTCAACTCAAAAACAAGTGTGAAAGAAGTTGTTTTTCAAGAAGGGATCAAGGAACTTCCGGCGGATATATTTAACAGCTGCAGTAGTTTACAAAAAGTTACCATTCCAGAAAGCGTGACAGCAATTGATGATTATGCGTTTACGAATGTGGATACAAGTAAGCTTACCATTTATGCAACATCTGGTTCTTATGCTGAAACATACGCCAAGAAACATAATATTAAATTTTCTGAGCCAGAAATACCGGATCCAAAGCCAGAAAGGCCAGAAGCAGAGTTAAAGGCGTTAAATGAGTTGATCGCAGAGGCGGACAAGATAGATCAGACTCTTTATACAGAGGAGAGTGCTGAAAAATTCAATACGTCACTGATAAAAGCAAAAGAGGTTGCATCACGTGAAGATGCGACAAAAGAAGAATTAGACGAAGCAAAGAATACACTTCAAAAAGCGATGGAAGAACTGATAGAGAAACCAAAAGCGCCAGATCCGGAACCGGGAACACCGACTCCTGAACCGACACCGAATCCAACACCGGAAAAGAAACCGGCTTCAAAGCAGGAGAATGATAAAAAAGTACCTCAGACAGGCGATATCACATTCCCTGGACTGACAGGAAGTTTGGCGGTATTAAGCGGTGCTGTTGCATTATTGATTGCAAAAAAGAATAAAGAATAAAGATAATAGGAAAGCA
>ENA-OPSO01000797-OPSO01000797.1-human-gut-metagenome-genome-assembly--contig:-NODE-797-length-12908-cov-2.819420_pt1 | contig 12908 bp, 6 predicted proteins | sample MGYA00241455_ERZ501902 | MGnify/ENA primary metagenome ERZ501902 (study PRJEB25962, sample SAMEA2042405) | human gut metagenome | biome: human gut; feature: human-associated habitat; material: faeces...
AGCTTGTAAAAGTAGTTGTGACGTTAGAAAATGATGAGAAAGAGATTCGTGAGTACAAAGTGGATGAGCTGAAATTCAGACCGCGAAAGAGAAAAAATGATGTGAGACTTTCCAAAGAAGAAATGAAGGAACTTGCAGCATTGGAGAAGAACGAAGGAGCGTCAAAATTAGATGATAACTAATCTGAAATCAGACGAACGTCTGGATGACTTACAGATTAACGGGTATGAGATCATACAGCATCCGGGGAAATTCTGTTTTGGAATGGATGCCGTATTACTTGCCAATTTTGCCCGTGTAAAACAGAAAGAATGTGCGCTGGATCTTGGAACAGGAACAGGGATCATTCCCATTTTACTTACGGCAAAGACCGAAGGGATGCATTTTACCGGACTGGAGATACAGGAAGAAAGTGCTGACATGGCAAGAAGAAGCGTAGCCCATAATCATTTGGAAGAGAAAGTTGACATTGTGACGGGAGATATCAAAGAGGCAGCCGAATTATTCGGACCAGCCTCTTTTGACGTCATAACAACAAATCCGCCATATATGATTGGACATCACGGTATTGAGAATCCGTCGGATGCAAAGGCAATTGCAAGGCATGAGGTGCTTTGTGATTTGAATGATATTTTGCGGGAAAGCGCAAGAATTTTAAAGCCGAGAGGTCGATTTTATATGGTGCATAGACCGTTTCGATTGGCGGAAATCCTGTCAAAGATGATACAGGTAGGAATTGAGCCAAAACGTATGAGAATGGTACATCCATTTGTACATAAGGAACCGAATATGGTGCTGATTGAAGGAATGCGTGGGGCGAATTCACGTATGCGCGTGGAGCCGCCATTGATTGTCTATAAAGAGCAGGGCGTATATTCAGAAGAATTGCTTTCGGAGTATGCGATGAAATAAGAAGGAGGCACAAATATGTCAGGAAAGCTGTATTTGTGTGCGACACCGATTGGAAATCTCGAAGATATGACATATCGTGTTGTGCGTACATTGGGTGAGGTGGATTTGATCGCAGCGGAGGATACGAGAAATAGCATAAAGCTTTTGAATCATTTTGGAATTAAGACTCCGATGACAAGTTATCACGAATATAATAAGATAGAAAAAGGTAAAAAGCTCATTGAGAAGCTGAAAGATGGGATGCAGATTGCACTTGTGACGGATGCAGGGACACCAGGGGTATCGGATCCGGGGGAAGAACTTGTGAAGATGTGCTATGAGGAAGGGATTGAAGTCACATCTCTGCCTGGAGCAGCAGCATGTATTACGGCATTGACGTTGTCGGGACTTTCGACAAGAAGATTTGCTTTTGAGGCATTTCTGTCGACAGATAAAAAAGAAAAGCAGTCTGTATTGAACGAACTTATAAATGAGACACGGACAATGATTTTGTATGAGGCGCCGCACAGGCTTGTTCGTACACTGCGGGAACTGTTGGAGAGACTTGGAAACCGAAGAATTACGGTGTGCCGGGAATTGACCAAAAAGCACGAGACTGCATTTGCAACAACAATTGAGGAAGCACTTGCATATTATGAGGCAAATGAACCAAAGGGTGAGTGTGTGCTTGTCATTGAAGGAAAAAGCCGCGAGGAACTTCGCCAGGAAGAAGTTGCAAAGTGGGAAGAGATGAGTATAGAGGAGCATATGGACTTCTATTTGGATCAAGGTATGGATAAGAAAGAGGCAATGAAAAAAGTGGCAAAAGATCGGGGAATCGGGAAACGGGATGTGTATCAAATGCTTATTTCGTAAGATTCGTCGACTTGACGAGACAACTGAAAAAAATTTGTTCAAATTTGGCATAGACCCTAATTGGCTTTTTTTATATACTTTAGAAAGAGTAAAAACGAAAGCTATTAGGAGGAAAATTGAAATGGCAAGTTTATCATTGAAACACATTAACAAAGTTTATCCAAACGGATTTGAAGCAGTAAAAGATTTCAACCTTGAAATTGCAGATAAAGAATTTATCATTTTTGTAGGACCATCAGGATGTGGTAAATCTACAACACTTCGTATGATTGCAGGTTTGGAAGATATCTCTTCCGGAGAATTGAGAATCGGAGACAAACTTGTAAATGACGTAGAACCAAAAGACAGAGATATCGCGATGGTATTCCAAAACTATGCGTTATATCCACATATGACAGTATATGACAATATGGCATTTGGTCTGAAATTAAGAAAAGTTCCAAAAGAAGAGATTGACAAGATGGTTCGTGAAGCTGCTAAGATTCTTGACTTGGAAGCATTATTAGATCGTAAACCAAAAGCATTATCAGGTGGACAAAGACAGCGTGTTGCTATGGGGCGTGCTATCGTTCGTAACCCAAAAGTATTCCTTATGGATGAGCCTTTATCAAACTTGGATGCAAAATTAAGAGGACAGATGCGTATCGAGATTTCTAAGTTACACCAGAGATTAGGTACAACAATCATCTACGTTACACATGACCAGACAGAGGCTATGACACTTGGAACAAGAATCGTAGTTATGAGCGCAGGTGTTGTTCAGCAGGTGGATACACCACAGGTATTATACGATACACCATGCAACTTGTTCGTAGCAGGATTTATCGGATCACCACAGATGAACTTTGTAGATGCAGTATGTAATGTAAAAGGAGACAAAGTATTCCTTCAGGCAGGACCTTCTGCAATCGAACTTCCACCGGCAAAAGCGAAAAAACTTATTGACGGCGGATATGATGGAAAGACAGTTGTACTTGGTATTCGTCCGGAAGATGTTCACGATGAGCAGATGTTTATCGAAGCTTCTCCAAATACAGTAATCGAAGCTACAATTCGTGTATACGAGATGCTTGGTGCTGAAGTTTACTTGTACTTTGATTATGAAGGAACAAGCATGACAGCAAGAGTGAACCCAAGAACAACAGCAAGAACAGGTGATACAGTGAAATTTGCATTAGATGCAGAAAAAATTCATGTATTTGATAAAGAGACAGAAAAAACAATCACAAACTAGTGAATATGAAATTTTAGGGGAGAAAATCCTTGCCCGTTTTTGTATAACAGCGCTTAGTATATGCAAGATGTGGAGGTTATTTTTTTGTCCTTGAAAATCTCATAACAAAGAGTTCCTTTCTGTTGGTTGGAGAATGAATCTTTTCAAAAAAATGGTAAGACTCCTAATTTGACTGTGCATAATGTACAATAAAAACATCAAAAAGATATTAAATGTGCTAATTTTATTGGATGTAATTATGCTAATTAACGAAAAAGGTTGGAATTATATGGAAATATTGCATAATACACATGAGTGGTATAAAATAAAAATATGTATGCAAATGGAAAATGGCATATAATCAAAAAAAGAGGAAAGGAAATGAAAAGGATGAAAGGATGGAAAAGGTTTTTAAGTCTCCTGCTAGGTCTGAGCATGTTGTTTCAGATGATTGGGATGACGGCTGTTGCTGCAAAAGCAGAAGAGCCAAAAGAGTACACGACGACAATCAGCCATAAACAGACATCGGGAGAGACAAATTTCTTTAAATTCGCTGACGGCAAATGGGAAACTGGGGATGATACGCATACGTGGTCAAAACCGGTTGATACCACAAAACCGAGTGATACATATTATGAGGTGACATTTACCGGTCACAAGATTGATGTGTACGCCGGAAAGAACTATATGATGGGAAAAGTAAAGTATACAGTAGATAATCAAGATTGTGGAGAATTCAGTCTTTACAATGCAAATAATATTAATTCTACAAAGATTACAACAATTGATAATTTAAGTGAAGGTCAGCATACATTGAGAGTTGAAGCAACAGGGAAAAGGGATGATGCTGGTAGAGGAGATATTTTAATCGATGCCGCAAAAGTAGTTGTATACCACAATCGTTATGCAATCACGGAGATTACTCCAAAAGAGTCAGAAATCACATTGGCGGAAGGTGCAGAACATGAGCTTGTATTCGATGTGAAGCCTTCCTATGCAAGTAAAGAAGATGTGACAATTACTTCCAGCGATAAGGATATCGTGGACGTTACAGAAGACGGAAAATTACTCGCAGAAAAAGTGGGCGATGCGACAATTACTTTGAATTCAGAGAAAGACGGTAAGAGCGCAACTGTTAAAGTGAAGGTAACAGAAGGTGTCAGAGAGCTTGGCGGAACAATCGTGGACAGCAATCTGCAGTATCCGACGGAAGGAAAATATGAGACAGTGCAGAGCATGTCGCAGAAAACGAGTGAGACATTATCTGCATGGAAAAACGACACAGCAGTTTCACAGATTTCTTTATATACAAAAGATGCGAGAGTAAAAAATGTCTCTGTGGAAGTCAGTGATTTCAAAGCGGAGAATGGAAAAACAATCGACAAGAAAAATGTGGAAGCAACATTTATCAAGTCGGTGCAGGCATATACCGGAATGCCGGGATATGGAAGCACAACTCGTCCTGTTCCACAAGGAGACAGAAAAGAGGCAAACGAGGTACTTTACCAGACAACACCGATTGATGTTCCGGCTAAGAGTCTGCAGAATATTTGGTTGTCTGTAAATGTTCCGAAGAATGTGGAAGCCGGAACTTACAAAGGAACAGTGACTGTAAAAGCAGACGGTGTAGACAAAGAATTAAAATTTGAATACACATTGAAAGTAGCAGATGCAACGCTTGCAGATGCGACAGAGTTTAAAGATGGATTTGACATGGAATTATGGCAGAATCCATATCGTGTGGCAGAATATTATGATGTAAAGCCATTTTCTAAAGAACATTTTGATATTTTGAAACCACACATGGAAAAATATAAATCTGTCGGCGGACATGCAATTACGACAACAATTGTAGATGATGCATGGGCAGGACAGACATACGGAGAAGGAACGGTAAAATATCCATCTATGATCAAATGGATCAAAGAGAAAGACGGAACATTTACATTTGATTATACGGATTTTGATGCATGGATCAAATTTAACAAAGAGTTAGGAATCGGAGATAAGATTATTTGTTATAGCATTGCTCCGTGGAATAATCAGGTGACATATTTTGATAAAGGACAAAACAAAAATGTAACGACACCATTAAAAGTGGGTGAAGCTACATGGACAAATATGTGGACAACATTCTTTACAGACTTGATGAAACATATGGAAAAACAAGGATGGAAAGAGGAGACATATATCGGAATCGATGAGCGTGGCATGGATATGCGTGCATTCGATTTACTCGATAAGATTTTAGGAAAAGACGGAAAACCATTTTTGACAGCAGGTGCGCTTGATCATATTGATTCTAAACACGATCTTGCAATGCGTATCGATGACTTGAATGTTGGATCGATGGCGATAAAATCGCATAAGAGCACATTTGAAAAATTAGTTGCAGAGCGTGAGGCAGCAGGAATGCGCACAACTGTTTACACATGTACCGGACATCAGCCTGGAAACTTTTCATTGAGCGCACCGGGAGAGAGCTACTGGACAATGATGTACTCTTATTCTGTGGGAGGACAAGGATATCTTCGCTGGGCGTATGATTCCTGGGTAGAAAATCCACTGGAGGATACAACTCACAATGCATTTGAAGCAGGGGATTGTTTCCTGATTTTCCCAGATGAAAAAGGGACAAAAAATCCGCAGCCAAAATCAAGTCTCAGATTGGAAAAGATGGCGGAAGGTGTCAGAGACGTCAACAAGCTGATGCAGATGAAAAAAGAAGTGACTGCAATGGGAGATGACGTGGACGCATTGATGAAAACAATCAAAGCAAGCTATGCTGTATCCGGATATTATCTGACAGAGGATGGAAAAACAGCGCTGGCAAATGATATGAAAGCAGTCAAAGACAAAACTGCGGAATTAACTGAAAAATATGTAAATTATAAAGAGAACGGAACAACAAAAGTAGAATCGATTACAATTGAGCAGGGCGCAAAGGCTGATGTGACATTGGGAACAACGTTACAGTTAAAAGCAAACTTACAGCCGGAGACGCTTTTGAATAAAGATGTTACATGGAAATCAGAAAAACCTTCGATTGCGACTGTATCAAAGGACGGCGTTGTGACTCCGAAAAAGACAGGTGTCACAAAAATTACAGCGACATCTGTACAGGATCCGGAGAAAAAAGCTGAGATTGAGATTACAGTAAAAGCGGTTGAAGTGGATACAAAAGCCCAGAAATATTATTATACCTTTGAAGATAATAAGGTGGAAGATAAATGGGGCGACCGTGATGGAAAAATCAACGGAGCGACTTTTGCAGATGGAAAATCAGGAAAGGCACTCAAAATTGAAAATGGACAGAAAGTGACATTTGATGAAAATAAAGAATTGAAAGATACATGGACAGTCGGATACTGGATGTACAATACAGGAACAATGTCCGGAAGAAATTCAATTCTGACAAGCAAAGATGGCGTGCGTTCATTTGACAATAGTATTGCGGCAAATAATGTAAAAGCAGGCGTACATGTAAATTCTAGCAGTGGAGGATATCTGACATTCTCTTATGATGTTCCAACCGGAAAATGGATACATTTGACATGGACAAATGATAAGACAAACGGTTTGAGTCTGTATGCAAACGGTCAATTGATTCAGACAAACAATTGGACGAAATCAAATGATTTTATTGCACCGATTGATGTAATCGGAGGCGAAGGATTCACAGGTATGATTGATGAATTGAAAGTTTATAATCGTGCATTGAATGCAGCGGAAGTACAGGCTTCTATGAAAGTAAAAGGTTTGAATATTGCTGAGACAGATGTGAATATGTATGTGGGTGAGACACACGAAATTATTACAGATCTTGTATCAGACAGCACAGACAAGAAGATTACTTATGAGTCAGACAATGAAAAAGTTGCAAGTGTAAATGAAGAGGGAATTGTGACTGCAAATAAAAAAGGAACAGCTGTGATTACTGTCAAGGGAGGCGGTTTCACAGAAAAAGTGACTGTTCATGTACAGAAGAAACTGGAAATTCAGTATACGATTCGACAGTATACGCTTCCGGAGAAAAATTTATCTGACATTGATAAACCGACGGATAAGAATAATCAATACCTGGGACAGCCGGATATGGTTGCACTGAAAGATAACAAAACTTTGATTACAGCTTATCCACAGGGACATGGATGTGGACCGCTCGTAATGCAAGTCAGCACAGATGCCGGTGAGACATGGACGAAGAAAACAGACATTCCAAACGGATGGAAAAATTCTTTGGAGACACCGACGATGTATCGTTTGGATATGATAGATGGCTCTGAGAAACTTGTCCTGATTACCGGACGTCCGAACTGGCATAACAACACAACCGGCGGCTGGGATATGTCTGTATCTGATGACGGTGGAAATACATGGACAGAACCGGTTACATATCAGTCAAAACGAAGCAATGGAAATGGCGGAGAAGAAGAAAACTTCTCAACAGTTGCGATGGCAAGTCTTGTACAGTTAAAAGACAAAGATGGAAACTTCATTGACAAATGGATGGGAGTTTACCATGATAGCACATTTATCAATTATAAGAGTTATTTGACATTTGACAAAGACGGAACACCACATTGGAGTGAGCCGGAACCATATTTGTCTGAGTACCGCTCAATTGAAGCATCCGCTCAAATCTGTGAGGTTGGAATGTTCCGTTCACCGGACGGAGAGCGCATTGTGGCGTTGGCAAGAAGTCAGTCACACAAACATAAATCGTTGATGTTCTATTCAGATGATGAGGGTAAAACATGGAGCAAACCGGAAGAACTACAGGGTGCACTTCAAGGAGAACGTCACAAAGCTGTCTATGACCCAATCAGTGGAAGACTGCTTATTACATTCCGCGAGATTACATTGGATTATAACAAAAATGGTGTAATCGAAGATGGAGACTGGATGGCAGGAGACTGGATTGCATGGGTTGGAACATACGATGATTTGATGGAACAAAACGAGGGACAGTATCGAATCCTGTTAGATGAAGACTGGGCACAGAGTGCAAAATCAGGAGATACAGGCTATACAGGTTTGGTTGTATTGCCGGATGGAACATTTGTGATGGACTCTTATGGACACTGGGATAAAGAGTACTCTGAAAAATGGCATCAAAATGGCGGTCAGGTTACAAACGACCTTTGCTATATCAGACAGGCGAAATTCACTTTAGGCGAGATTGATCAGCTTGCAGGACTGGTAGACAAGACAGCTCTTGAGGAAGCACTTGAAAAATATGGAAATGTCGATGAGAGCAAGTATACAGAAGACTCTTATGCAGTATATAAAGAAGCTTTTGACAATGCAAAGGCAGTATATGAAAGTGGAAAAGTACAGCAGATTCAAGTAGATGACGCAGTAAAAGCGTTGGAAGATGCTTATAAAGGACTTACAGAAAACAAACCTGTAGACCCGGAAAATTCAGAGCTTGAAAAAGCAAGAAAAGCGTTGGAAGCGAAACTTACAGAAGCAAAAGCTGTTGATCAGAAACTCTACACAGAGGAGACAGTAGATGTTTTGCAGAAAGCAATCGACAAGGCAGAAGCAGTGCTTGCAGATGAAAATGCATCTTTGGAGACGTTAAATGGAGCATGGAACGGCTTGGTGAGTGCGATGGATGGTTTGGAAGAAAAAGGAGATCCAAATCCGGAACCAACACCAAATCCAGACCCGAATCCGAAGCCAGATTCGAAACCGGATTCAAGACCAGACCAAACACTAGATGGAAAACCGGATCAAAAGCCACAGAAACCATCAAGTGGAAATAGTGGAAAAACACCGGTGAAGACCGGGGATACAGCCACAGCAGGTGCATGGGGAATTTTGGTAGTTGTGTCGGCTGTTATGGCAGTTGGAATTTCTCAGAGAAAACGCTTTACAAAAAAATAAAATTTACGGTTGACAGAACGGAGAAATTTGACTATAGTATTTGATAGATAAAAGGGAGTAACTAGCGTTACTAAACGTTTACGATGTCGTCAGTACGATGTATTTCATCCGTATCGTAATGAAATAGTGAGACTTTTATTGCATAATTATCGTGCAATAGAAGTCTCTTTTTTATTCTCTTTTTGAAGTTTTATAAAATGGGTGAAAATGGAAACAATAGGGATTATGCAGTGCACGAAAGAATGGAGGATTTTGAATGAAAAATTATTATCAGCTTTCGCAGAGTGAAGTGAGGCAGAAGGTCAATGGAAAAGAAGAAGCGTTGACTTTAGACGAAGTGAAGCAGAACCAGGAAAAACATGGTCTGAATGAACTTGTGGAAGGAAAAAAGAAAAGCACAGTCCAGATATTTCTGGAGCAGTTTAAAGATTTTCTTGTAATTATTTTGATTGTGGCAGCGATTGTGTCCGGAATACTCGGAGACGCCGAGAGTGCAATTGTTATTTTGGTCGTAATCACGATCAATGCGATTCTTGGAACTGTGCAGACGGTAAAAGCAGAGCAGTCGCTAAACAGTCTGAAAGAATTGTCAGCGCCGCTTGCAAAGGTGCTTCGTGATGGAAATGTGATTCAGATTCCATCCAAAGAAGTGACAATCGGTGATGAAGTTTTCCTGGAAGCAGGAGATTATGTTCCGGCAGACGGACGTATTTTGACAAATGCAAGTCTGAAAATTGACGAGAGCGCCTTAACCGGAGAAAGTCTTGCAGTAGAAAAATCAGAAGATGTGATAACAGGCGAAGTGCCACTTGGCGACCAGACAAACATGGTATTTTCGGGAAGCTTTGTAACATATGGACGTGGGTCTTTCCTTGTAACTTCTATCGGAATGGACACAGAGGTAGGTAAGATTGCCACACTTTTGAAGACGACATCTGAGAAGAAGACACCTCTTCAGATGAACCTGGATGAGTTTGGAAAGAAATTGTCAATTGTCATTTTGATTTTCTGTGGTATTTTGTTCGGTGTGAACGTATTCCAGGGTGTAAACATCGGAGATTCCTTCATGTTTGCAGTGGCGCTTGCAGTTGCGGCAATCCCGGAAGCGCTCAGCTCTATCGTGACGATCGTACTTTCTTTTGGAACGCAGAAGATGGCAAAAGAACATGCGATTATTCGTAAATTACAGGCTGTAGAAGGTCTTGGAAGCGTGTCTATCATTTGTTCAGATAAGACAGGAACACTGACTCAGAACCGTATGACGGTGGAAGATTACTATGTAAACGGAAAACGAATTCCGGCGGCAGAGATTGACCGTCAGGCACTCGGACAAAAAGAACTTTTAAGATACAGTATTTTGTGCAACGATTCTACGAATGTGGACGGTGTGGAAATTGGAGATCCGACGGAGACGGCATTGATCAATCTCGGAACAAAGCTTGGAGCAGAAGCCGGATATGTGAGAGGTAAATTCCCTCGAACAAGTGAGATTCCATTTGACAGTGACAGAAAATTGATGTCTACAGCACATGTGCTTGAGATGGGACCGGTTATGGTAACAAAAGGCGCTGTGGATGTACTTTTAAATCGTGTGACAAAAATTAAAAAGGGAACAGAAATCTGTCCGATTACAAAAGAAGACAAAGAAGCAATTGAAAACCAGAATCAGGAATTTTCAAGAGGAGGCTTACGTGTACTTGCATTTGCATATAAGCCAATTGAGGAAAACAAGCAGCTTCAGCTGGAAGATGAGCAGGATCTGATCTTTGTGGGACTGATTTCCATGATGGATCCTCCGCGAGAGGAGTCAAAGGCGGCGGTTGCAGACTGTATCCGTGCGGGAATCAAACCGATTATGATCACAGGAGACCACAAAGTGACTGCGGCGGCAATCGCAAAACGAATCGGTATTTTGAAAGACGAGTCAGAGGCGTGCGAAGGGTCTGTGATTGACAGTATGTCCGATGAAGAATTGATGGATTTTGTGGAAGGAATCTCTGTATATGCGAGAGTTTCTCCGGAGCATAAGATTCGAATTGTGCGTGCATGGCAGAATAAAGGCAATATCGTTGCAATGACAGGTGACGGTGTAAACGATGCGCCGGCATTGAAACAGGCGGACATTGGTGTTGCGATGGGAATCACAGGAAGTGAAGTGTCAAAAGATGCAGCTTCCATGGTATTGACAGACGATAATTTTGCGACTATTATCAAAGCAGTAGAGAACGGAAGAAATGTGTATAAGAACATTAAGGGTTCAATCCAGTTCCTGCTTTCCGGTAATTTTGGTGGAATTCTTGCAGTACTGTACGCATCATTGGCAGGACTTCCGGTTCCGTTTGCACCGGTACATCTGTTGTTTATCAACTTATTGACAGACAGTCTCCCGGCGATTGCGCTTGGACTGGAACCACATACAAAGGCAGTTATGGATGAAAAACCGCGTCCGATGAATGAGTCGATTTTGACAAAAGATTTCTTGTTTAAAGTCGGAACAGAAGGTTTTGTGATCGGATTGATGACGATGATTGCGTTTTTAATCGGATACCGCGGCGGAGATGCTGTGCTTGCAAGCACGATGGCATTTGGAACATTGTGTACAGGAAGACTTGTGCATGGATTTAACTGTAAATCAGACAGACCGATGATGTTCAGTAAGAAACTGTGGAATAATATTTATCTGATTGGGGCATTTTTAATTGGCTTCGTCCTGATTACAGCAGTACTGACCATTCCGGCATTGCACACTGTATTTAAAGTAGCGCCATTGAGTATGACACAATTATTTACTGTTTATGGTCTTGCGCTTTTGAATCTTCCGGTTATTCAGCTTTTAAAATGGATTCGTAAAAGAAAATAGGAAGGCGAGTAAATGAATTTGGATAAGGAAACGATTAAGAAAATAAGAGGATTGATTGTTTTTACTGCGATTATGATGATTGGTCTTTGGAACTATAAGGTTGTTTTGGAGGGACTTGGATTTATCGGCAGAGTTATTTTCCCGTTTGTGCTCGGAGGGGCGATTGCGTTCATTCTGAATGTGCCAATGCATTTTATTGAGGAGAAACTCTTCGGCAGTAAAAAGATGAAATCAAATAAGTGGGCGAGGAAATTTGCCAGACCGGCGAGTTTCCTGATTACAATTCTGTTTGTGATCAGCATTATCGGAGTTGTTGTATTTGTTGTAGCACCGGCGCTTGGAGATACCGCGATGAATCTTGGAAGAAATATTCAAGTGTTCATTCCACAGGTGCAGGAGTGGGCGGAAGACATTTTCCAAAATAATAAAGAGATTGTGGACTGGATTGGCAGTATGGAATTTAAGTGGGATGAAATGCTTAAAAGCGGTTTTGATTTCTTTAAAAATGGTGCCGGAAGTGTGTTAGGCTCTACATTTGAGGCGGCAAAAAGCATTGTAAACGGTGTGACAACATTTTTTATCGCATTTGTATTTTCGTGTTATATCTTGCTTCAAAAAGAAAAACTGCATGTACAGGTTCGAAAGGTAATGTATGCATTTATGCCAAAAGACTGGACGGAAATTTTACTTGCACTTAGCTCTTTGACTTATAAAACGTTTTCAAATTTCCTGACCGGTCAGTGTGTGGAAGCGATTATTTTGGGAAGTATGTTTTTCGTGGCGATGACGATTCTTCGAATGCCATATGCATTGCTGATTGGAATTTTGATTGCATTTACGGCGCTGATTCCGATTTTTGGAGCCTTTATCGGTTGTGTGATCGGAGCACTCTTAATCTTTATGGTAAATCCGATGCAGGCGGTAATTTTTGTGATTATGTTCCTTGTACTGCAGCAGATTGAGGGAAATTTGATTTATCCACATGTGGTAGGAAGTTCCGTTGGACTGCCGTCAATTTGGGTGCTTGTGGCGGTCAGTATCGGGGCGAGTCTCATGGGAATTGTTGGAATGCTGATTTTTATTCCGATTGCTTCGGTGGTTTATACATTGTTTCGTGGAATTGTACATCGGAGATTGAAAGAAAAAGAGATAGAAGTTTAAATTGGGGACGTAGTA
>ENA-OPSO01000803-OPSO01000803.1-human-gut-metagenome-genome-assembly--contig:-NODE-803-length-12852-cov-2.956943_pt1 | contig 12852 bp, 10 predicted proteins | sample MGYA00241455_ERZ501902 | MGnify/ENA primary metagenome ERZ501902 (study PRJEB25962, sample SAMEA2042405) | human gut metagenome | biome: human gut; feature: human-associated habitat; material: faeces...
TTGAGGCTGTCATTTTCCGACAGCTTCCTATATTTTCCTGTTTTTTACTCGGTTTTTAATATTCTGTCAAGGAATTCATAAATTTTGTGATAATAATCAGTCCCTTCAAAAAAACCGTGACCCTGCCCCGGAACCGTCACCAGTTCCACATCATTTCCAGCCTCTTTCATAGCTTCGTACAGTCTTTTGCTGTTATCGAAGGAGACCAGTCGATCTATATCTCCATGCATCAACAGAGTAGGAGGATTATTGCGGGTCGCATATACAATAGGGCTTGCCATTTCCCTGATCTTTCTGCGTTCCGCTTCATCTTCGTAAGCAAACAACTTGTCAAAGATTCTCTTTTCCTCCCCTTCTTTTTCTCTGAGATCCGTAGGGGCATACCACGGAATTACTGCCTGGATACAACTGGAAATACCGATATAATTGGAATCAGTAAATTCTTCGTCAGTGGTAAATGCCATCAGCTCAACCAAATGGCCTCCTGCAGATTCTCCCCAAGCCGCAATTCTAACCGGATCTACATGGAAAATTTTCGTATGTGCCCGAAGAAAACGTACTGCGGTCTTGCAGTCCTCAATTTGTGCAGGGAAACGCGCTTCCTGACTTAAACGATAGTCAATACTGGCAACTACATACCCCTTCTTCACCAGTTCTGCAATTTCGATAGAAGGTAGATATTTTCTGGTCAGATTTTCATCTGACCAACCGCCTCCGTGCACCCAAATCACTGTGGGCAGTAGATTAACTGTTCCGGCAGGATACATAATGTCCATCCGATATGCTTTTTGTCCGTGATGTACATACTCCACACCTTCCACGAATGTTATTTTTTCCTTCTCATAATCGATATTCGGAGGAATCACTACCTTTGCAAGGGGGACTTCATTAAGATTCATCGGTAATTCACCTTCCTTTATTCTTTGTTATTTTTTATTTTATCATACTCTGACTTTTTCTCCACGTATTTTTGATTTGCCCATTCAGTGAGCTGATCTGCACCCATATCCCTGGCTGTCTGCAGCATGTTCTGGTATCTTTTGCTGCACTCTTCTTCGCTGGGCGCTGTTATAATATTTGTGGATTCGTTCATATATAAATCTTTAAGATTATCCATGATAACCTGTTCATTGCTATCTGCGCCCATTCGCAGCATACCCAGTACCGGATTCACTTCGCATATTTCTTTCAGTGCAACGCGAGCTTTATAGGTATCCCCTTCATTCCCGACTCCAGGTAATACATTATTCTTACCATCATGGTACATCCATCCCCAGTACTTCATACCTGCTGCAGAATCAGGGCTTTCAAAATTATAATTCATAATAGGGTAGCTTTTATCCTCGGACCACTCCCAGTCTTTACCCTCTTCGCCCCAAAGCAGAAGACGTTGTCCCTCTTCGGACCATATCCATTTTACAAAGGCAAGAACCCTTTCAGGATCAGAACAGCTTTTTGGAATAAATAATCCTCTCCAACCTACATTCGTGCTAATCCAATGTGCTCCGGGTTGTGTTGTGGTCATATCTATAATCGTCTTACACCGGAAATCCAATCCAGCCTGTTCCAATTTTGCATTATCCATATCAGCCGTATTAGCATTACAGCTGTGTGCAAATAATTTTCCGCTTAGCATAAGCTCTTCGTCTTCAGTTCCGGTCCATGCGAAATTTTCATCTGTCATAAATCCTTTCCGGTACCAATCATTCATAATTTTATAATAATCCGCAAGATTAGGGTCCATAATGAAGGGAACAGCCTTTCCGTCAACATCCACAAAACCGTCTTCATTAACCGTAGCACCGGTCATAATCTTTATATAATCATTCGTAAAACTATAATTATAAGCAAATGGCACTATATCCGGATAATTATCCTTTACCTGCTGCAAAAGGTTTGTAAAATCATCCAAATTTTTCAGTTCGGGCGAACCAAGTTCTTCATATATATCCGTCCTGATTGCGACGCCTGCCTGCTCATATACCGATTTTTCCCATTCCTCCATAACTGAATCGGGAGAATAACCGGCCATAAGCGTATAAAGCTTTCCGTCATCAGCGGTATTTACAAAACGCATAACCGAATGAATATCAAGAGACGTTTGATATTTCTCTGCCAACTCGTCCAGTGTATAGCATATATTATTATCACATAATCTAGTAAATTTGCCGGAACACACCAGATCTCCCAAATCTCCGGATGCAATCATCATATTCAATTGGTTAACATCCGTAGGGACCGTAACTTCGAATTTAATACCGAATTTTTCGGTAACAATATCCGGAATTCTTCCGCTCCAATCTGTATATGGCCACCAGACTTCATCGCAAAATAGCTTCAGCGTTATAATTTCATCCTCTGAATAGCCGCCAGTACTATCAGAAGCTGCTGTGTCCGTTGTGTCGGATTCCGCCTTCTCCGCAGTACCGGTCTGCCCTGTCCCAGAACCGCAGCCTGCCATAACCAGCATGGATGCTGCAAGAATTGCTGCCAAGACCTTTTTCATACTTTTTCTTTTCATACCGTTCCTCCTTAAAATTGAATTTATATCATAAGCGTTTTGGGGCCGCCTATTCCTTCACTGCACCAATCATAATTCCCTGCACAAAATACTTCTGTAAAAAAGGGTATACCAATATTATCGGAAGCATGGATGCCACCATTGCAGATGCCTGCGTAGTCAGGGCTGTGGATGTATTTACAATAGAGCCTCCTGTAACTACCGTTCCCTGTGTCTGGTTGATTTCAGACAGCATCCGATAGGCAATGGTCCTTAGACCCTCTTGATTTACATAATAGGCGGAATCCAGCCAGGCGTTCCACTGATTGACCGCTGAAAACAAGGCTAAAGTAGCAATAAATGGTGTGGATACAGGCCTGATAATTCTAAAAAATACAGTAAATTCTGATGCTCCATCTAGTCGAGCTGATTCAATCAGGGATACCGGAATGGATTCAAAAAAATTGATTCCTATCAGAATAAAAAACAGATTCAGCATTGATGGTATGATATAAACCCATACTGTATTCAGTAAATGTAAATTCCTTAAATTAACATAATATGGTATCAGCCCGCCAGAAACGTACATAGCAAAAATGACCATAAATTTATAAATGTTTCCAAGTATTAATTCTTTTCTCGACAGCGCATAGGAAAGCAGGCATGTTGCCGATACTGTTATAAGTGTACCCAAAATAGTACGAAGAAAGGAGATTTCAAAGGCATTGATCCATTTTTCCTGTGCCAACAGATTCACGTAGTTCTGCAGCGTAAATTTTCTTGGAAATAGATAAATGCCACCTTTCATAAAATCATATCCGTCATTAAACGAAGCAATCATAATATAATAAAACGGATAAGCTATTATCAGGAGAATTACTATTAGCATCAGCCATATCACAGCATCAAAAATAACATTTTCCTTTGTGTATCTGTATTTACGTCCTATAACTTCTTTCTTTTTAGCAGTCATCAGAAAATCCCCTCCCCTGTAATCTTTTTCGCTCCCCAGTTACTTAGCAGGATTAGTAAAACAGAAATAAAAGATTGTAGAAGATCAACAGCTGTTGCATAGGCAAAACGCCCGTTGGATAAACCGGTATTAAATGCATATGTCTGTAAAATCTCCGAAGTGGAATTATTAAAGGTATTTCCAAATATATAGGCCTGCTCAAAATTAGAACCACCCATTCCTCCTCCAAGCAGACTTCCAATTGAGAGAATTAGTACAGTGACGGCCGCTGATTTGATTCCAGGTAGTGTAATATACCAGATTTTAGATAACCTTCCGGCTCCATCAATATCTGCTGCCTCATATAGTTGCGGATCGATCGAAGTAATAGATGCCAGAAATATGATTGCCCAATATCCAGAATTCTTCCAGACGGCCATAAAAACCGCGACACCTCTGAAACAGCCAGGCGCTGTGAGAAAAGGAATCGGTTCTTTTACAAGTCCAAGGCTTACAAGTGCCTGATTCAATATTCCCGTATTTGTGTTTAAAAATGCATTTGCTATTGTATAAAGCAATACCCATGAAATAAAATTTGGCAGGTAACTGACTGTTTGCACGATACTTTTAAACTTTTTATTTCTAACTTCATTTAATAGAATCGCTAAAAGAATCGGTGCCGGGAAGGTGAAAAGAAGCTTTAGCAGACTTAGTGCAAGTGTATTCCAGACAATATCCTTAAATCGATAGTAGGTAAACAACTCTTTAAACCATTTGAAGCCAACCCATTCGCTGGTGAATATACCAGATAACCCCATATTGATGGAATAATTTTTAAAAGCCATAATAATTCCGATTAACGGCATATAAGAAAAAAGAAATAGTACCAACATTCCTGCCACTGCTATTACCTGCAGTTGCCATTGCTTCTTTATTTTTGTGAAAAAAAATCCGATTTGTTGCCTCACTTTTTTCTCCCTCCTGAACCTTTTTTGCTTGGCGTTTATTTCTTGCGGATACATTTTAATTATAAAGAAGGAATATGAGGTGTAAAAGAGGAAAAAAAGAAGTATAACAAGGAAAAAAAGAAACTGTTTCTCTGGTATTCTTGCACACTTTATTTGTAGTAGGTATAATAAATCATAATAAAAATATAAGGTGAAAGCGGGAATAGGGGAATGATAACTGCGCTTTTAATTGATGATGAAGCATCCATACGTAATGGTCTGATAAAGCATATCCATTGGAAACAGCTAGGGATAGATAATATCACCGCACTTGATTCAGCGGAAAAGGCAATTGCCTTTCTGGAGGAAAATCACCCTGATTTAATTATTTCAGATATACGCCTGCCTCGAATGGACGGTATTCAACTGGCGTGGCTGATTCGTGAAAAAAATAAGAATAGCCACATTATTTTTATCAGCGCCTATTCCGACTTGGAGTATTACCGAAATGCAATAAAACTAAAAGTTGAGGACTATATTGAAAAACCGATTAATTTAGAAAAAATGGAGGAAACCATTCTCAAAGTTACTAAAAAAATTTTGTCAGAAGATAAAAAGAAAAAAGAAGAAGCACTGGTACAGGATCTTATGGGACTGCACCATATACACATTAATACTCGTGTTATTTCAAACCTGATAAAAGGTGTCTGGGACGAAGCTGTCATGGAAAAGTTGAACCGGGAAAAGTCATGGATATTTCCGGATGACAGTTTTATCTGTATGCTTCTTAAACCGCCTTCAGAAGCGAATGAAGTGCGGCAACTTGATATTGTTCGCAAAACAGAAAAATTTTTTCGAGAGCTCCGTTATCTGTATACGAAAAGAAGCAACCAGACCTATATATACCTGTTTGCTTTTACCAAAGAAGAGTTTCTCACTAAAGTATATTCTGCATTCCGCCGCTTTCGGTCAGAATTTACTGAAGGCAGAATTAACGGATATGATGTCTTCATTTCGGTTAGCCCTAAAGCGGACAACTTTCGGGAAATTCCTTCTGTGTATATGCAGGCCGTATGCCAGCTACAGCAGTTTTTTTTCCTGGGATATCACCATTTTGTTACAGTTACTTCTTTGGAACCCAAAGTACTTAATATGGATAGGATACGAATCAATGATTTTCGACAGTCAATTATAATAAAAGATCAAGAACAGACCATAGCTATTTCTGAAGAATTGTTTTGCTATATGAAAATGCAGATAGATACACTTCCAGATATTATTAAAAATATTTATTTTGAGTTGAATGTATTCCTTCTTCAGAAAATGGAAAATAATTTTTCCATGCAGGAAATTGGAAATCCATCAAATTATTCCTGGATAAAATTTAACAGTTTTGAAACAATCAATGACTGCCATTCCTATTTATTGGAGAACATATATGCATATTATAATCGGGAAGAAGAGGCTTTTCATGACAATCAGAATGTCAGCAAAGTCGTAAAGTTCATCCGATCAAATCTCACTAACAGTATGCTTTCCATTAAGGATATTGCGGATGCTGCCGGGCTGACGCCTCAATATATGACAATTATTTTCAAAAAAAGAACAGGAATTACCGTAGGTCAATACCTGAAAAACTGCAGACTTTCTTATTCAGAGGAGTTGCTAAGAAATACAGATCTTTCTCTGAACGAAATAGCTGCACGCTCCGGATACACGGATGAAAATTACTGGTCAAAGGTTTTTCGTAAACATTATGATACAACTCCTTCCGAATACAGAAAGCGACTGCAATCATGAAAACAGATTATTATCACAAAAGTATTATACGAACTAAGCTTCTCAGGAAATTTCTTGCGGCCTGTGTAATTTGTTTGCTCCTCAGTGGAATACTCATTTGTTTTTTTGTAGGAAAAATTGTTTATACTGTGATACAGGATATGGCAACCTCTGAGTTTACACAGATACAGACTTCTGTAGAAAATTATGTTTCCGAGTGCTACTATGCTTCTTACATGATACAGAATTCAAAAAATGTCATTGAATCCATGCAGACAAAAGCCGATTATGCACCGGAGCAATATTATGCCAAAAGAGGGGTGGAAGCGCAGATTAACGTAATGTCCCAGCTTCTCTCTCTTTATCCTATAACCATCTATCTTGATGAAAAAACATTATATCGTGATAACATATTATTCCGTTCATTGGATGAACTTGAAAAATATGACAGCTTCCAGAATTTCAGAAACGATGATTCCTCCTACATATGGCTTCCGCCGGAACAGCAGCGTTCTCCATATCTGAATCATGTCACCACTGTTGTCCCCTTTTTACGAAAAATCGGTGATAACAGAACCCCGGTTGCGTACCAGAAGGTTAGTATCAGCATGGATGAAATCGGAGACTTGATGTCCGTTCTTCCTAATGGAAACAGACAGTTGATTTTATATTCTGTGCTCCATGATACAGTACTTGTTACAAAATCCTCCGATGAAACTATTCCGCTGATGAAAATAAATAAGGACACTTTGTCACAGATAGGTAATCTATTGGAGCAGGAAAACTGGGGAAAGCTTTCATCAAAAAACGGTTTGTACCTCTCCTTTGCCCGACCCGTTAAGGGTACCGATTGGATTATGATAATGGCAATTTCGTCTTCCTACCTCTGGTCTATATTGCTCAGTATTCTATTTATATGGTTACTTATGTTTCTGATTCTGGTTTTGAGCTATCGTTATTTTGAGAAGCAATATACAAATCAGATGCTTCGCAAAATCTACTTGTTGGAGGAGAATATGAATAATCTGCTCCATGAAGAATTTACCCAAATCGAATATACGGATAAAGAACACGATGAACTGGATTATTTAATCTGTTATTACAACAGTATACTACAAAAATTTCAAACGCTTTTTTATAACAAAATTCGTGATGAACAGGAGAAAAGAAGACTTGAATTGAGCCTGATACAGGAACAGATTAATCCTCATTTTTTATATAACACTTTGGATTTAATTAAATGGAAAGCCATTGATGCGGATGCTCCTGTGATCAGTGATATTATATTTAAGCTCTCCGATTTTTATAAGCTCAGCCTGAACAATGGACGGGAATTCGTAACAATATCGGAAGAAATAAGGCATGTTACCGATTATGTGCAGTTGCAGAATTATCGCTTTGAAACAGATATTCAGTTGATTGTAGAAATGCCGGACGAACTTCTGGAATATAAAATTCCCAAAATCACACTGCAGCCTCTTGTAGAAAATTCTATTCAGCATGGTTTTATTGTGAAAGAAGATAAAAATGACTGTTTCATAGAATTGTATGGTTGGCGGGAGGGAGAGGATATTACACTTTTGATAAAGGATAATGGTGCAGGCATTCCCCAGGAGCAGTTGGAACATATTCTTTCTTCGAATGAAAGCTCATATACGCATGGCTATGGAATTCGAAATATCCATGAACGGATACAGCTATACTGTGGAGAGGACTATGGCCTTTCCTACGAAAGCAGGCTTCTGGAAGGCACTAGTGTAACCGTCCGTCTGCATGCTTTTCAAAACGGGGATATGTAGGATTATGTAGAATGGTAACTACTACATTTTCGGGTTTAGGCAATTATGGAAAAGACGAAAAAGCATTCATACCGATGGCGAGGCTGCTATGAATGTGCTGTCGCCAGTCTGAGAGGAAAGGGTGAAAGACAGGACAAGGCAGGCAGATGCCCGGTACCCTGCATCACACCACAAAAACCAAATAATTAATACATGACATCATGTAGCAAGATGCCCGGATTCAAAGACAGGGGCATCTGCCCTCTCAGGAATCCGGCCGCGGTGTGCCTGACGTACCTTCGCCCTGTATTCGGCGAGCAAAGCCGGGAGCTCACCCCATTCTTCCAAATGGGCATTGGAGGTAAGCTTTTCTTCCTGCAGATGGGCCTGGATTACAAGATTATAGTATAACTGGGTATCCACATGCTCAGAATGGCATACTTTTGTCAGCAATTCTGTTATGCCCTTATACTTTTTCATCAGCTGCCTGGTTGCCATGGCACGCGTATAAGGAAAGAGCAGGCAGTTGATTACATATGCAGCGGCAATCCCCGCCACTATATATCCGATACGGATAAGAAAAATATTTCCAACCGCCTGAAAATCAAAAGCGCTCATAAACACCGCGCCGCCCAGCGCGCCGATAGTAGAGCAAGCAAAGGTTTCCGTATAATCCGTAAAATAAAAAGAAAGATAGCCGGATAACATCATAACTGCAGTGCGTCCTGCGGAGGAAGGGATAAATGTGTAAATAACGACTGATAGCAGTCCTCCAATCACTGTAGCAAGGAATCTTTTTTTCATTTTCACGGGAACATCATCCGCGTAGGGAAGTGATACGGATGCCAGAGTAAACAAAAGCCATTTTCCATGCGGAAGTGCAAGAAGCTGCACCAATAATGTGGCGCAGGATAAAAGCAGTGCGATCCGCAGCGCATAGACTGCCCTCACCGGGCTTAAATCCAGCGCTGCCTGGAGCCGTACTTTAAGTGAAAGGGCTGTTTTTCTGTAGTGTGTCCGGCTCTGGGGCTCAGTCATATGAAGAAGGCGGTCCCGGATATAAACAAAGCTGTTATAAAGAAGCCGGGCAGTCTTATCATCTTTTAATTCATAAAACAAAGAAGTCTCCAGAGAAGGGAGAACATGGCCTTCCTGCTGAAGAAAAATACGCATCTGGTTCAGCAGCCTGACAATTTCTGAAAGAAATATTTTATCCTGTCCGGATAATGTTTCAGGAAACTCCTGTATCAGGATCATCAGATGCTCTAATCCGCGTCCTGCGTCTATCATGGAAAAACCGGCATCGGAAACACATAAGGTTTTTTTCCTCCGCTCATAGACTGTCCGGCTTAAACGGCATAATTTGTGCCGCATGGCGGAAAGATCCGCCTTCTGCGGATTTCCGGCTGTCCGCTGTGATATATACTGACAAATATCATCAATCATTTCTGTTAAGACATCCCTGGCAGTTTCCTGCACACGTTTTCTTCCCATAACCCATTGATAGAGCATAATTGATACGGCGCCAGCGAGCATTCCGAGTATTCTCATGGGAAGCTGCCCGGCGTGTACAGGCGAAATAAAGATGAGGAACAGGTATGACAGAATATAAGGAAAATATATGTGATTGGAATATTCATAAGTAAAAGCATATAGAATCAACAGCAGCGTAAAAAAATTAATAAGAAAGGAAAATAAGGCGGGGAGGGTGGTGACCAGAAAGGCAGCGATACCCATCCATACCAATACTGCTGACTGGAGGAACAGATGCTTTACCGGAGTGGCCGTAAGGTCACGTACCATTGATGCGGACATCATAATAGTGAAAATGACAGCTACTATAGAGTTTTCAGGCCCGAATATCAGGGGGAAAATATTTACATAGGCAATAATAAAAATGAAACTCAAAGTACTGTGGCGGAAATTGCTTCGAATTCTTTCTGAGATTCCTGACAGTTTCATAATTACAGCATCTCCTTTATAATGGGTTTATTTATGGAAGTGTGATTGACTTTTCGTCTTTTTAAAAGTAGAATAGAGAAAAATTGTAACATTTCTAAAAAAGTCATATTTTGTTTACTAATTTCTTAGAATATCACTACGGAATTCTTTTGTCAACATGGAGCGAAGAGAATGGAAACGGAGTAGAGGGAATGGAAACAGAAAAAACTGCGGAAAAATTTGTACAGAATCTGCTTTTGGTCATGCCGGTTTGGAATTCCAAACTGGTCCGGCCGTTTAAAGACAGCCTGAATGGAGAAATGAGCCTGGAAACCTATTATTGCCTGGAAACCTTAAAGTCTCTGGGAGTGGTTACGATGACAGAACTGGCGCAGCATTTGAAGGTTCCGAAGCAGCAGGTGACGAAACTGGTTGATAATCTGTATCAATACCAGTTTGTAGAACGGGCACATGTGGAAGATGACCGGAGAAGGATATCGATTCGCCTGACTGCGAAAGCGGTTGACTATCTTGATGAGTATTACCTTAAGAATACGGCATTTATCCGGATGCTGGAAGAAAAGCTTACGGAGGAAGAGCTTCTAAGCCTTAACGATGCTATATTGACGCTGAAACAAATATTGCCCGAGCTGAAGTAGAAAGGGTACGGGAAGGTGAAAGAAACAGTGAAAAAAATTGCGCTGGTAAAAACCAATTTGTTTGTATGTACCGTAATTATTCTGGGTTTTGCAGTCACCTCGCTGATTAGCTATCACTCCAATCAGGGGTTATTTAAGCAGGAAACGGAAAATGTATCCAATTTGACTGCCGAGGGAATTTATCATAAGATTGAATCCATTTTTACAAAGCCTGTCAGTATTTCGCTTACCATGGCAAATGACAGCCTTCTGAAACAGTTTTTGTCGGAAGAAGCTGAGCGGAAGGACGAGAAGGAGTATATTGCAATCCTGCAGAACTATCTTCGCACATATAAAGATAAATATGGTTATGACTCTGCCTTTCTGGTATCAGCCGAAACAAACCGGTATTATAATTTTAATGGTGTTGACAGGGTCCTTTTCCCGGACAATCCGGAAAATGAATGGTATTTCAGCCGGCTGGATTCAAATCAGGAGTATTACCTTAATATAGACAATGATGAGGTCGCTACGGCGGATAATGACATCACAGTCTTTATCAACTGTAAAATCAGGGATGAACAGGGAAAAGTTATGGGTGTGGTAGGCGTGGGCTTCCGCGTCAATTACATCCAGTCCATTTTCAGGGACTACGAAGAACGGTATCACATAAAGGCATTTCTTGTGGATGATGACGGGACGATTGAGATTTCCACATCCCAAACAGGATATGAAAAGACAGAATTGTTTTCGGACATCGGCTATGCGCAGCTGAAAGAGCAGGTGCTTGAGGGAAAGGAGGAAATCCATACCTTCTGGTATTCCGGCGGAGGAAAGAAGGGCTATCTGGTGACACAGTATATTCCGGCGCTGAGCTGGCACCTGATTGTGGAGCGGGACACGACTGTGGAACAAAAAGAGATTCAGCAGGAAATCTGTATAGGCGCCTTCATTGTTATCCTGGTAATCATTCTTGTTCTATATACTATTAACAAAATAATACACAGGTACAATAATGAAGTTGTCAGGCTGGCGATAGAGAAGGAGAAGAAGCACAGCGGTGTATTCCAGCTGGAAACAGAGAAAATATATGAAAATATTTATGAAGTGGATCTTACTCATAACCGTGTGGCAAGCGAAGCTACGGAACAATATTTCAAAAGCCTTGGCGTTCCGGAGGATACGCCTTTTGATAAGGCGCTGTATATTATTGCTGAAAAGCAGATTAAGGAGGAATACAGAAAAGGCTATATTAATACCTTCAGCCCGAAAAATATATTAAAAGCATACGAGGAAGGAAAGGAAAGCCTGTGCTATGATTTTATGATATCCAATGATGGAGGCCAGTCTTATTACTGGATGCGCATTACGGCACGGATTTTTTACTGGGATGAGGATAAATCTGTCCGGATGTTTGTCTACAGGCAGAATGTGGATGAGGAGAAAAAGTATGCAAAACAGCTGATGGAAAAAATGGAACTGGATTCTCTTACGGGACTGTATAATAAGGCGGCCACGCAATATCATATACAGCACGCATTAGAGGAAGCGCCTGACAGGATATATGCCTTTTTTATCATAGATATTGATAATTTTAAACAGGTAAATGATAACTGCGGTCATGCATTCGGCGACCTGGTAATTTCAGGATTTGCTAATATTTTAAGAAGGCAGTTCCGCAGCGGGGACATTGTGGGGCGTATTGGCGGAGATGAATTCGTGGCATTTATAACTGTTCCGTCAAGGGAATGGGCGACAGACAAGGCACGGAGCCTTATTCAGGAGCTGCATCATGAATTTTCCGATCAGTCAGCCAGATGGAAGACTTCAGCCAGCATAGGAGTCGCATTTGCGCCGGAAGACGGGAAGATATTCGATGTCCTTTACCAGAACTCTGATAAGGCGCTGTACCATGCGAAGGAAAAAGGGAAAGATGGGTTTGCGCTTTTTGGTGATAAATAAGGGAGTTAGGAATGCTGATGAATGCTATGATATGTTCCGGGCCGCCCATCTATCCTATTTTCAGATTCGATTTAACTATTATACGTATTTTGTTTCACCATTCCTGGAGAGATTCCTTCATATTTTTTAAATATCCTTATAAAGGAGGAAGTATTTGTATAGCCAACCATTTCTGTCACCTGGGATACCGAATAAGCCTGAGTAGAGAGCAATTCCCGGGCATGCCGGACACGTACCTGATTGATGTAGTCCAGCAGTCCGGTGTTGGTTTCCCGCTTGAAAAGCTTGCTGACAGCGGCGGGAGACATCTGAAAAGTGACGGATATACTGTTTACACTTAAATCATAGTACTGGT
>ENA-OPSO01000822-OPSO01000822.1-human-gut-metagenome-genome-assembly--contig:-NODE-822-length-12688-cov-2.229716_pt1 | contig 12688 bp, 9 predicted proteins | sample MGYA00241455_ERZ501902 | MGnify/ENA primary metagenome ERZ501902 (study PRJEB25962, sample SAMEA2042405) | human gut metagenome | biome: human gut; feature: human-associated habitat; material: faeces...
ACACAGTTGTTGAAAGATATGGGGAAGAAAGGTGTTGTGAAAATTGAAGGTAGGGGAAGGGGTACTAAGTATGTGATAAAGTAATCATCATGACAAAGAGTAACAATGCAAACTTGTGCTATATTGTCTCTTCTTCATTTCTTGCAGTTGCAAGTGGATAAAAAGAGCTTAGATATATATAATTTTCTACTATGAAGAAGCCAGAACAGGCTATCGCAAATTATCTGGTTGGCGTTGCTTGTGAAGAATGTGGGGAGATTATCAATAATAATTATTGTTCGGGACTACAAACTAAAAAGCTTTGGATGACAAGGCAATATAAGAAATTACTAAAAAGAAAAGTTGACACTAAATAGCACATAATGTAGAATGAAATGAGAACGTTTGTTCTTTGAAAGACAATGAAAATGATACTGAATTCGTGTAATTGCCACCTAAGTATTCAAAAATAACAGAGGGAGAAGTGTGTATGAGCGAAGAAAAAATCTTTAAATTAGAGTCCCCATATAAGCCTACAGGTGACCAGCCTCAAGCCATCGAGCAGCTTGTGAAAGGTTTTAAAGAAGGCAACCAATGCCAGACCCTTCTTGGTGCAACCGGTTCGGGAAAGACATTTACGATGGCGAATGTCATTGCACAATTGAATAGACCAACATTAGTAATTGCACATAACAAGACCTTGGCAGCACAGTTATATGGCGAATTTAAGGAATTTTTTCCTAATAATTCTGTGGAACTATTTATGAGCTATTATGACTATTACCAACCGGAAGCATATGTTCCGTCATCTGACACTTATATTGCGAAGGATTCATCCATCAATGATGAGATTGATAAGCTGCGCCATTCGGCAACGGCAGCACTTTCTGAGCGACGGGATGTGATTATTGTGGCGAGTGTATCCTGCATTTATGGATTAGGTTCGCCAATTGATTATCAGGAGATGGTAATTTCACTACGCCCTGGGATGATAAAAGATCGGGATGAGGTTGTTGCGAAGTTGATTGAGATACAGTATGATCGCAATGATATGGATTTTAAACGCGGGACATTTCGGGTAAGAGGAGATGTGCTGGAGATCTTTCCGGCAGTTTCGGAAGATTATGCAATTCGTGTGGAATTTTTCGGGGATGAAGTGGAGAGAATAACAGAGATTGATGTTTTGACGGGCGAGATTAAAAATGCGTTGAAGCATGTAGCGATTTTCCCAGCATCGCATTATGTTGTGTCAAAGGAAGCGCTGGATCGAGCAACAAAGGCGATTGAGGAAGAATTGGAAGAAAGAGTCCGATATTTTAAAGGAGAAGACAAGCTTTTGGAAGCGCAGCGTATTGCAGAGCGGACGAATTTCGATATTGAGATGATGCGAGAGACGGGATTTTGTTCGGGAATAGAGAATTATTCAAGGCATTTGACAGGACTGGCGCCGGGGCAGCCGCCGCACACATTGATTGACTATTTTCCGGATGATTTTTTGATTATGATTGATGAATCGCACAAGACCATTCCTCAGATTGGTGGAATGTACATGGGTGACCAGTCTAGAAAGTCCACTCTTGTAGATTATGGATTCCGTTTGCCGTCAGCAAAGGACAACAGACCGCTTAATTTTGAAGAATTTGAAAGTAAGGTAAATCAGATGTTGTTTGTATCTGCGACGCCGGGAGAATATGAAGAAAAGAATGAACTTTTGCGTGTGGATCAGATTATCCGACCGACAGGTCTTCTTGATCCGGAGGTCGAAGTGCGTCCGGTGGAAGGACAGATCGATGATCTGGTCGGTGAAGTGAACAAGGAGATTGCAAAGAAAAATAAGATTCTTATTACAACGTTGACAAAACGAATGGCAGAAGATTTGACAGATTATATGCGTGAACTTGGTATACGGGTGAAATATCTTCATTCAGATATTGATACGTTAGAGCGGACAGAAATTATTCGGGATATGCGTCTCGATGTATTTGATGTGCTTGTCGGAATCAATCTGTTGCGTGAGGGGCTTGATATTCCTGAGATTACATTGGTTGCAATTTTAGATGCCGATAAGGAAGGATTCCTGCGTTCGGAGACTTCGCTTATTCAGACGATTGGGCGAGCTGCCCGTAATGCGGATGGTCATGTTATCATGTATGCGGATCATGTGACAGAGTCGATGGAAAAAGCGATTCAAGAGACAGAACGAAGAAGAAAGATACAGATGGCATACAATGAGGAACATGGAATTACACCTCAGACTGTTAAAAAGTCAGTGCGGGATCTGATCAGTATTTCTAAGAAGGTAGCGGCGGAGGAATTGCGTCTTGAAAAAGATCCGGAGTCAATGAGTGAAAAAGAATTGGAAAAACTGATAAAAGATGTTACAAAGCAGATGAAGAAAGCAGCGGCAGAATTGAATTTCGAGGCGGCAGCAGAGTTGCGCGACAAATTGATTGAGCTGAAAAAGCAGTTACAGGATATGGAAGGTTAGGAGTATACGATGGCAAAACAATATATAAAAATACGGGGTGCCAATGAGCACAATTTGAAAAATATAGATTTGGATATTCCGAGAAATGAACTTGTTGTGTTGACGGGACTAAGTGGATCGGGGAAGTCATCCTTAGCATTTGACACAATCTATGCAGAAGGACAGAGAAGGTATATGGAATCGCTGTCTTCTTATGCGAGACAGTTCCTTGGCCAGATGGAGAAGCCGAATGTAGAAAGTATTGAGGGGCTTTCACCGGCGATTTCTATTGATCAGAAATCAACGAATCGAAATCCACGTTCTACAGTTGGAACAGTGACAGAAATTTACGATTATTTTCGTCTGCTCTATGCAAGAATAGGGATCCCACACTGTCCGAAATGTGGGAAGGAGATAAAAAAGCAGACGGTGGATCAGATGGTGGATCAGATTATGGAGCTTCCGGAGGGAACAAAGATCCAGCTTCTTGCGCCGGTTGTGAGAGGACGAAAAGGAAGACATGAAAAGTTGCTGGAAAAGGCAAAGAAAAGCGGTTATGTACGTGTGCGCATTGATGGAAATTTATATGAATTGTCAGAAGAAATTTCTCTGGACAAAAATATTAAGCATAATATAGAGATTATCGTGGACAGACTTGTTGTAAGAGAAGGCATTCAAAAGAGATTGACGGATTCAATTGAAAGTGTACTGGCATTGGCGGAGGGACTTTTGGTTGTGGACGTGATTGGCGGAGAACCTTTGAATTTTAGCCAAAGTTTTTCGTGCCCGGATTGTGGAATCAGTATCGAAGAGATTGAACCGAGAAGTTTTTCTTTTAATAATCCATTTGGGGCATGTCCGGTTTGCTTTGGACTGGGATACAAGATGGAGTTTGATGTAGATTTGATGATCCCGGATCAATCGTTAAGTATAGATGAAGGCGCTATCGTAGTGATGGGATGGCAGTCTTGTACAGACAAAGGAAGCTACACAAGAGCAATACTAGAAGCTCTTTGTAAAGAATATAATTTCTCGTTGGATACACCGTTCCAAGATTATCCGCAGGAAGTCAAAGATATTTTGATTCATGGAACCAATGGACGAGAAGTGAAGGTGTATTATAAAGGGCAGCGCGGAGAAGGTATTTATGATGTTGCATTCGAAGGAATTATAAAAAATGTAGAGAGAAGATATCGTGAAACAGGCTCAGAGACGATGAAGGCGGAATATGAGAGTTTTATGCGGATTACGCCTTGTCATGAATGTGGCGGACAGAGATTGAAAAAGAGCGCGTTGGCAGTTACAGTGGGAGATAAAAATATTGCGGAAGTCACGTCGCTTTCTATTGAAAAACTTCAGCAGTTTTTGGAAGGATTAGAGCTCACAAAGACGCAGGAGTTAATCGGTGGACAGGTTTTAAAAGAAATCAAAGCACGTATTGGATTTTTGATGGATGTAGGATTGGATTATCTGACACTTGCCAGAGCAACAGGAAGTCTTTCGGGAGGAGAGGCTCAGCGTATCCGTCTGGCAACACAGATTGGTTCAGGTCTGGTTGGAGTGGCTTATATTCTGGATGAGCCAAGTATCGGACTTCACCAGCGAGATAATGATAAACTATTGAAGACATTGAAACATCTACGTGATCTGGGAAACAGTTTGATTGTAGTAGAGCATGATGAAGATACGATGCTGGAAGCGGACTATATTGTGGATATTGGTCTGGGAGCGGGCGAACATGGTGGAGAGGTTGTTGCGGCAGGTACTGCAAAGGAGATTATGCGGAATAAGAAGTCTGTTACTGGTGCATACCTGAGTGGACGCATGCAGATTCCGGTACCGGATGTGCGCAAAGAACCGAAAGGCTGGCTGAAAGTAATTGGGGCAGCAGAAAATAATTTGAAGAATATTGACGTTTCATTTCCGGTTGGTGTAATGACGTGTGTGACTGGAGTTTCTGGTTCAGGAAAAAGTTCTTTAGTAAATGAAATTGTTTACAAAAGACTTTCTAAGGATCTTAATCGAGCGAGAACAATTCCAGGGAAACATAAGAGGATAGAAGGAATTGAACAGTTTGACAAAGTCATTGACATTGATCAGTCGCCGATTGGAAGAACTCCTAGATCGAATCCGGCAACGTATACAGGAGTTTTTGATTTAATCCGCAATCTCTTTGCGGCAACTGCGGATGCAAAGGCGAGAGGATACAAAAAAGGAAGATTTAGTTTTAATGTCAAAGGCGGAAGATGTGAGGCTTGTTCAGGAGATGGGATTTTAAAGATTGAAATGCATTTTCTTCCAGATGTATATGTTCCGTGTGAAGTCTGTGATGGAAAGCGATATAACAGAGAGACGTTAGAAGTAAAATACAAAGGAAAGAGCATTTATGATGTGCTGAATATGACTGTGGAGGAGGCGCTTCATTTCTTTGAGAATGTTCCTAGCATTCGAAGAAAGATGGAGACCCTGTATGATGTTGGACTTTCCTACATTCGATTAGGTCAGCCGTCCACTACACTTTCGGGTGGTGAAGCACAGAGAATTAAATTGGCAACCGAATTGAGTAAGAGAAGCACAGGGAGAACAGTTTATATTTTAGATGAACCGACAACAGGGCTTCATTTTGCGGATGTGCACAAATTGACAGAAATTTTACATCGTCTGTCAGCAGATGGAAATACCGTAATTGTGATTGAACATAATTTAGATGTGATCAAGACTGCGGACTATATTATCGACATAGGACCAGAGGGTGGAGACAAAGGGGGAACCGTTGTGGCAACGGGAACTCCTGAGGAGATTGCTGCCAATCCGGCATCGCATACAGGCAAATATATTGATGCAATCCTTAAAAAAAGTTTAAATTAAAAAAAACTCTTTGCATTTATTGGAATTTTTATTATAATAGGTAAGGTATATGTATAATAACGAAAGATGATAGAATAGATAAGTGCAGTGAAAGGAGAAATCAGATGTCAGTTGATATCGGAATTGATTTAGGAACCGCCAGTGTTCTCGTATATGTAAAAGGAAAAGGTGTTGTATTGAAAGAACCTTCCGTAGTCGCTTTTGACAGAGATACCAATGCAATCAAGGCGATTGGAGAAGAAGCGAGACTGATGCTTGGAAGAACACCGGGAAATATTATAGCTGTAAGACCGCTGAGACAGGGAGTTATTTCAGACTATACAGTGACAGAAAAGATGATTAAGTACTTCGTACAGAAAGCGGTAGGAAAGAGAACTTTTAAGAAGCCGCGTATCAGTATTTGTGTGCCGAGCGGTGTTACAGAAGTAGAAAAGAAGGCAGTGGAAGAAGCGACTTTTGCAGCTGGTGCAAGAGAGGTACATTTGATTGAAGAGCCGGTTGCAGCGGCAATTGGAGCAGGAATTGATATTGCAAAGCCATGTGGAAACATGATTGTAGATATCGGTGGAGGAACTGCAGATATTGCGGTTATCTCACTTGGAGGAACAGTAGTAAATACATCGATTAAAATTGCAGGCGATGATTTTGACGAAGCAATTGTAAGATTTATGCGTAAAAAGCATAATCTATTGATCGGAGAGCGTACTGCGGAAGATATCAAGATTAAAATCGGGACAACTTATCCATTGGTGGAAGAAGAGACGATGGAAGTGCGTGGACGTAATCTTGTGACAGGTCTTCCAAAGACTGTGACAGTGACATCTTCAGAGACAGAAGAAGCTTTGAAAGAGACAACAAGTCAGATTGTGGAAGCTGTTATTGCGGTATTGGAAAGAACACCACCGGAATTATCAGCGGATATTTTGGATCGAGGAATTGTTCTGACCGGAGGAGGAGCTCTCCTTCGTGGATTGGAAGAGTTGATCGAGGAAAAGACAGGAATCAACACGATGACTGCCGAAGATCCGATGAAAGTTGTTGCGGTTGGAACCGGTCAGTTTGTAGAATTTATGAGTGGAAGAAAAGAAGCGTAAGTGTGTAGAGTGATTGAGGGCTGTCTCTTGAAGAGACGGCTCTTGTCGTCTGGCGGCAAAATAATTTTGCTCGGAGAATATGGAGGATGAGGTTTTGGAAGTCATAAAGGGATATGTAGAACATATCGTATTCCGAAATGAAGAGAATGGCTATACGGTGTTTCATTTAACAAATAAAGATGGAGAGCTTACATGTGTCGGGACTTTTCCCTATATTAGTGAGGGTGAGATGCTGGAAGTGTCCGGGGAATATACGAATCACAATGTGTATGGCATGCAGCTGCAAGTGATTTCACATGAAGTGAAAGAGCCAGAGGATTTGATATCAATTGAACGATATTTGGGATCTGGTGCGATCAAGGGGCTTGGAGCTGCGCTTGCAGGGAGAATTGTACGCAAATTTAAAGACGATACATTTCGTATTATTGAAGAAGAACCAGAGCGTCTTGCGGAAGTAAAAGGAATCAGTGAACGGAAAGCACGTGAGATTTCAGAGCAGGTGGAAGAGAAGAAGGATATGCGAAAAGCAATGATTTATCTTCAAAAATATGGGATATCGCTTGCTTTGTCAGCCAAAATCTATGAGCATTATGGTCAGAGTGTTTATCGTGTGATGGAGGAGAATCCGTATCAGATTGCAGACCATGTTCAGGGCGTTGGTTTTAAAACAGCAGACGAGATTGCATCGAAAGTAGGAATTCATACAGATTCCGATTTCAGGATACGAAGTGGGATTTTTTATGTGCTGCTGCAGAGTGTGACAGACGGACATGTCTATCTTCCACAGGAAGAGCTGCTCAGGCGAACGATGCAGCTTTTGGAAGTCGAGATCTGTGATATACAGAAGTATCTCATGGACTTAGCGATGGAAAAGAAAGTTGTTCTAAAAGAGAAAGAAGATGGAATCCGGGTGTATCCGGCGCACTACTATTATTTAGAGTTAAATACGGCAAAGATGCTTCACGATTTGAATGTTTCTTACGATATTGCGGAGGATGCGATTGAAAAGAGACTCCGGCAAATTGAGGAAGATGCGGAACTTTCATTGGACGAACTTCAGCGGACGGCAGTGAAAGAAGCTGTGAGGAATGGAGTGCTGGTTCTGACAGGAGGACCTGGAACCGGAAAGACAACAACAATCAATGCGATGATTCATTTTTTTGAGAGCGAAGGTATGGATATTTTTCTGGCGGCACCGACAGGGCGAGCTGCAAAACGTATGACGGAGGCGACCGGGTGCGAGGCGAGGACAATTCACCGGATGCTTGAATTGGCATACGCGCCAGGAAATGACGATAATCGTATGGAATTTGCGAGAAATCAAGAGAATCCGCTGGAGACAGATGTTATCATTATCGATGAGATGTCGATGGTGGATCTGCCGTTAATGCATGTGCTGCTCAATGCGGTTATGGTTGGGACAAGACTGATTCTTGTGGGAGACCAGGATCAGCTTCCTTCTGTAGGGGCGGGAAGTGTTTTGAAAGATTTAATCAAATCAGAATGTTTTCCTGTTATTACATTGACAAAGATTTTCCGTCAGGCAGAACAAAGTGACATTGTGGTGAATGCTCATAAGATCAATCGGGGTGAAGAGGTCATTTTAGATAATAAGAGCAGAGACTTTTTCTTTTTAAAAAGACAGGATGCCAACACGATCATCAGTGTTGTGATTGCGCTGATTCAAAAGAAATTACCGAAATATGTGGGGGCAGATCCGTTTGATATACAGGTTTTAACTCCGATGCGGAAAGGGCTTTTGGGTGTGGAACGGCTGAATACGATTTTGCAGCAGTATCTGAATCCGCCCGATAAAAGTAAAGAAGAAAAAGAATATGGAGATAAGCTTTTTCGTGTTGGTGACAAAGTAATGCAGATAAAAAATAATTATCAGCTGGAATGGGAGATTGCAACGAAATACGGTCTTGTCGTAGATAAAGGAATCGGCGTATTCAATGGAGATATCGGAAGAATTACATCAATTAATTCTTATACGGAGACGGTAGAAGTCGAATATGAGGAAAAAAAGAAAGTAAATTATCCATTCCAGTTATTAGACGAGTTGGAGTTGGCATATGCTATCACCATACATAAATCGCAGGGAAGTGAGTACCCTGCGGTTGTGATTCCGCTTCTGCAGGGACCAAGGCAGCTTTATCACCGAAATTTGATCTATACGGCGGTGACGAGAGCTAAAAAATGTGTAACACTTGTTGGAAGCGATGTGACATTTCAAGAGATGATTCGAAATGCAAATGAGCAGAACAGATATACAAGTCTGGCGGAATGCATACAGGATTTTTAGACGATAACCAGGAGATGTGTCAAGAGTCCGTAAAATAATGAACATTTGGAAAAAGATTTTGGGGATAATTTATCCGAAAACATGCTGCTTTTGTGGAAAAGTCAGCGACAAGGAATTGTGCAAGGATTGTGCAGAAAAGGTAGTTTATATAACGGAGCCGAGATGCAAAAAGTGCGGTAAACCGGTTCGCTATGCTGAACAAGAATATTGTTATGACTGTCAGAAAAATGTGCATGCATATGATCAAGGAAGAAGTATCTGGATACACAAGATGCCGGTCAGTATGTCGATATATCAGTTCAAATATAAAAACAGACGTATTTACGGAGAGTTTTATGCGAAAGAGATGTTTCGAATCTATGGCAGACTGATACGGGAGTGGGGGACAGAGGTGATTGTTCCGATTCCGCTGCATCGTAAGAAAAAGAGATTTCGTGGGTATAATCAGGCGGAGATTGTAGCAAAGCATCTTGGAGAGATGATGGGAATTCCGGTTGACAGCAGATCTGTAATACGCAGCAGATACACGAGACCGCAAAAAGAACTGAACGATAAGGAAAGAAAACAAAATTTAAAGCACGCATTTTCGGTTACAGGTCAATGGAAGAACTACAAAACGGTGTTGGTCATTGACGATATTTATACGACAGGAAGCACAATTGATACAGTGGCAGAGGAATTGAAAAGCAGAGGTGTTCAAAAAGTGTGTTTTTTGACTATAAGTATTGGACAAGGATACTGAATAATGCTATACTGAAACTAATGTCTTGAGGGGAAAACAAGTTTAGAGGTGACGTTTATGTTGAATGAAGAACGAGTAAAACTTATGGTGCAGCTTGCTTCCTACGAACAAAAAGAAGGAAAAGAAGATTTTAAGGTGAGTTCTTACTATAAGAAAGATTATGTGAGCTTTCATAGGCTGGCGACAATGATCTGGACGACAATCGGATATGCAATGGTTGCCGGACTGATTGGAATTGCATATATGGATCAGGTTTTAGAAGAACTGACGTTGGTAAAAGCAATTATTTTAGTAGCAGTGATTTTGATAATCTATGTGATTGTGTTAGTCGCATATTGGATAGCGAGCGGGCGGTTTTATCAGAAAAAGCATAGTGAAGCCAGAGCTCGCGTGAAAAAATATAGCCATAATCTGTTAGTATTAAACAAGCTTTACGAGAAGGAGAATATGTAGATGGATCGTTTGATTGAGGTAAGAGAGACTATACTGAGACTATATGCGAGATATTCTAAAATTGTGGATAAAGGAGTTCAGTTTATTTTAGCGTTGGCAACTTTTATGTTTATCAGCAGTAACATTGGGTTTATGAAGATTTCAGCGAATCCGATGGTCACACTTGGTCTTGCAGTGATTTGTACATTTTTGCCGATTACAGCGACAGTGGTAGTGGCTGTGGCACTTACAGTTGTACAGTTTTATGCGTTGTCCGTGGGTGTGGCTGCGGTGGCAGCAGTGATTTTTTTAATCATGTTTATTTTGTATTTCCGATTTACGCCGGATAAGGCGATTGTTCTATTGTTGATGCCGATTGCGTTCACACTGAAGATACCGATGCTGATACCGATTGTATACGGATTGACAGGAGGACCTTTATGTGCAGTTCCGATTGCATTTGGAACGATTGCGTGTTATATGGTTACATATGTAAAAGCGTATGAGACAACGATAAAAGGAGCAGGGGATTCAGAGATGTTTGCCCAACTCACCGCTTTTGCGCAACAGTTATTTAATAATAAGGAGATGTGGACTGCGATTATTGCATTTGTGATCTGCTTACTTGTAGTATATAGTGTGAGAAAATTATCAATTGATAATGCGTGGAAGATTGCGATTGTTTCAGGTGCACTTGTATATGTGATCGTAGTGGTGATCGGAAGAGTCACGATGCATGTAGATGTTCCGTATGTGGCGGTTATTATTGGGACAATTGTTTCGATTTTATTGGCACTTGTGTTAGAATTTTTTGCATTTGCGGTCGACTACTCAAGAACAGAGAATCTTCAATTTGAAGATGATGAGTATTTTTATTATGTAAAAGCAGTTCCGAAAGTGACGGTGACTGCACCTGAGAAAACAGTAAAACGAATTAATGAACGTCAGGAGACGTCGCGGATGGATGAGTTGAAGCAGGAAAAAATCCTGAAGAACCAGACCGACGAGATGCTTCTTACGAAAGCGTTGCAAGAAGAACTTGAGATTCAAGAATTACTAGAAGAAGAATTAAAACATTAGTAAAAAAGATGTAAAAGAGATGGAGGTGAGAAAATGGGACAGAAATTACAGAATTTCTTTGAAATATATTTTAAAGAGTTGTATTTCCCGAAAATACAGGTGACAGATGTTGTTGAGATTATTATTATTGCATTTTTGGTTTATCAGTTGATGGTGTGGATCAAACATACGAAAGCATGGATGCTTTTGCGGGGAATTATTGTTCTGCTTGTCTTTATTTTACTCGCGGCTATCTTCAAGATGCACACAATTCTGTGGATTGCAACGAATTCCATCAGCGTCCTGGCAACAGCAGCAGTTGTCGTGTTTCAGCCGGAACTGCGAAGAGCGTTGGAGCGTCTCGGGCAAAAAGATTTTTGGATTGCAGTAGTTCCGTTTGAACGAAGCAAAGAATCAGGAAGGTTTGATGATAAGACGATCGATGCGCTTGTGACGGCATGTTATGAGATGGGAAAGGTAAAGACCGGAGCATTGATTGTGGTAGAGCAAGAGATTATGCTTACAGAGTATCAGAATACAGGTATTGAGTTGGACTGTCTGGTATCCAGTCAGGTGCTGATTAATATCTTCGAACATAATACACCGCTTCATGACGGAGCAGTTATTGTGAGAGGTAATCGAATTGTCTCGGCAACATGTTATCTGCCGTTGTCTGATAATATGGGACTTAGCAAAGAGCTTGGAACGAGACATAGAGCAGCGGTAGGAATGAGCGAAGTGAGCGATGCGCTTGTGATTACAGTTTCAGAGGAGACTGGATATGTATCTATAGCAATGGGAGGACACCTTACACGGAATGTGAAGCCGGAATTCTTAAGAGAGAAGCTTGTCCATGTACAGAATAAATCTTTGGAAGAAAAACGGTTTATGATATGGAAAGGAAGGCGAAAGAATGAAAAACAAACTGACAAATAATTTTGTCCTAAAGTTCATAGCACTCCTTTTTTCAGCGCTTTTGTGGCTTGTTGTGATGAATATTTCGAGACCGATTGTCACAAAGACGTTTTACCCGGAGATCACAATCGCAAACCCGGAGGTGGTAACAGAGCATGGGCAGACCTTTAAAATTGCGGATGATGTAAAGCAGATTGCAGTTACAGTGAAGGCAGAACGTTCGATTATGGAAAAAATCAAGACGGAGGATATTAAGGCGGTTGCAGATTTAAAAGAAGAGCAATCAGGTTCTGTTCCGGTAAGAATTACCATAGAAGGTTTTGAAGGAGATTACAAGGAGGCATTACCTAATCCGAGAAATATTCAGATTGTGAAAGAAAATATCGAAAATAAGACATTTCCGGTTACGGCGATTGCGACAGGAGATTTGCAAAGTGGTTATGTGATAGGTGAGCTGGAAGCAGAACCACAGTCCATTGATATCAGTGGACCGAAGTCATCACTTGGCAGAATTAGTAAAGTGGTTGCGAGAGTAGATGTGTCGGGGTTGTCGGAAGATACAACCTTAAAGGCAGATGAATTGATCTATTATGATTCAGCGGACAATGTTATAGATAAAAGCTTGCTATCCAGCGATGTGGACAGCAGTGGTGTGAATATTAAAGTGCATTTGCTGGAGACAAAGGAAGTGGAGTTGAAGTTTGACCAATCAGAGATTGGAACTGAAAGCGGGTATGCAGTGTCAGGACTTCAGATCGAACCTCAGCGTATTACGATTATGGGAACTGTCCGGTAAAGAGTTCATTGTCATTCCGCAAACACATTCC
>ENA-OPSO01000829-OPSO01000829.1-human-gut-metagenome-genome-assembly--contig:-NODE-829-length-12617-cov-3.351059_pt1 | contig 12617 bp, 10 predicted proteins | sample MGYA00241455_ERZ501902 | MGnify/ENA primary metagenome ERZ501902 (study PRJEB25962, sample SAMEA2042405) | human gut metagenome | biome: human gut; feature: human-associated habitat; material: faeces...
TTCATAGGTTTATGGAGGTCGCTAGTGCAACTTACATGCAAAGTTCAGATTATAAAGAATATCTTCATCTATCTTTAACTTAATTAATCTATCAAACAAACTGTTTCCATCGATTACAATATCCATTCCATTTTGCAATCCCGGAATATCATTTGCAATTAATTCTGAAGCTTCTTGTAAATTCTTTTCTACTAAAATCTTATACATTATGTAATAACACTTCGCCTCGATATTCCATCCCCATTTATTTTGGGTTTGTAATGCTTTCCCCAATTCTAATCCATTTTCAAGAACCTCTTTACATGCAAAATATGTAATCTCATCAAGATATGGCAGCATTTTGTCTAATTCACCTAATGATTTATTAACTTCTTCTATATACTCTCCGGGCGCATAATGAGTTTGAAGTAACTGATTAGATGTGGCAAAAACTTTATGTACTGCATTTTTCAGTTCAAGAATCCCCTTTTTTATTTCGATTGGAATACCGGATTTTTCATTCTCTATAAGAATATCTCGTTTTATTACATTCCATACTTGATCCATATGTACTGAATCATAATGAGCACACCATGCAATTATATCTGAAACATCCCAAATATTACTTTCTGAACAATTCAATGTGTCATATTGTGCAAAGTCCACAGAATAACTATTTTGTTTTCTTCCTAAAATAAAGAAATATATCTCATTATAATCTTTATCAACATTATTACTAACAATCTTATCCAATGAGTCCAAAACTTTCTTACTCGTCTTAGTAGAAGTAACTTGTATTCCAATACCTCTTTCTTTATCACCTAAATCAATTCCTGGAAACCTATTTGTTTCTGTATTCAGATTTATTAAATTCCATCCCAAACAAGCGTTCAATAAATCTTTAATAAAATCTTCTGAGAATACATTATCGTCCAATAAATTATTTTCTGCCTTTGCCTCTAAATCATTTACATAAATCGACAGTTCATGAACAACTCTGTCATAAATATCTTTTTTCTTAATCATCTTAATTTTCTCCCTCATTTTCAAACTCTCCGGCATTATCCCCGTCCCCATCCAGACGGAAACTCATCCTTCTTTATTTGCAGAAAAACACAACTCCATTTGCCGCTAAAAATATCGCAAACCCGCCTAGAATCAAGTTTCCCGCACCAGCAACACGGCGGTTTCCACGTGTCTCGAGTGTGTAATAATGATGCTAAAAAGGTATAGCCTTCCCCTAGCGGATTCGTCGTTATACTTGTCAATCCCAATCTCCTCTGTAGACCATTTTTAATCTTCATGCAATCTCTGTAAAGATTAAATCATAGATTTCAAGACTTCGATATGTCAATGCATATGCGAAAAAATGTCCTTATTAATTGAAAATACTGCCAACAATAAAATTTTTGATGTCTATGCTTTGTCAGTCACTTTATTATTTGTAGTATTTAATACTAATTACTACTTCTTAATAGATAGTGCCATCATTGAATGTGAAAGAAGCAATAACCAGATACACCCCCCTTCAAATAAACACAGTCAAAAGCTTAAGTAGTGTGGTCACACTACTCCCTCTGACGACTTTAATGGAGAGCAATCTTCCATTCGAAATTATTTTAACACATGTCTGGATACACTGCAGCATCTCCAAATCATCCTCATAGAGTAGCAGTATTATATTTAGTATCTATTTTAGAGTATCTTTGCGTATATATAATACTATTTCACAATAAATAAAAGACAGGAAAAAATGTCTCTCCCTGCCTATATTTTATGATTTCATTTTATCATCTATTGTTATAAATCACTTTTCCTTTTCTACCAAATTTTCTATTCCCATTTTTCTCCTGTTGAAAAACCACTAATTTTTCAATATTTCCTCGTTCTGCTAATTTAAATGCATCTCTTACAATTTTCAACGTATGTTTTGGATTTGTCGTTGCATATACATTAATATCTTTGACATTACTCGGCAACCGCCTTACTTCATCTACAATCTTAGCTACAAACTGTGGACTATAATATCTACTAACATCAGTTCTATCACGCTCAATAATAATCATTGATAATCTTCGTTTATTAATAGGTATCTGTTGTCTAATATCTATTGGGTATGTATCTGCTAAAATCAAATTAACTTCTTCTGATACCTGATTATAGTTCTTCTTCTGAATATCTATATGTTCATTTTCTATAACTGGATAATCTTCATCAGCCCCAACATAATACTCTGGGAATGTATCATTTAAGACCAATTTGAACTGGGCAAATATGGGGACCAGTTTCAAATTGCATTTTTCATACCCTAATATCTTTGCACAAAACCAATACCATAAATATGGGTAATTATGATATACATTTTGGGTGTTGAACATCTTCCCTTTATTATACCCCCTAATCTTCAATAATAAATACAGCATAAAAATTAATCCAATAACCCAATTACCTGCATTTAATAAAAAGAGATATTTTATATTATCAAAGTCTATAAGCGTATTTTTAAAACATAATCCGATTAGACCTGTAGCGTCAATTTTAGACGGTATAAAAACAGCAACCACTAATACAATAATCTCTGCAATAGAACGAGAATTTTCTTTTACCTTTTTAAAAAAGTGTCTCATTTTCTTTCAATATCCCTTTCCAATCCACACTGCATATTTGAGTAATTTTCTTTTTATCAGCATTATATTCCCAAATACCAACTTGTTGAATTCCAACAATAATATGATATTGATTTCTATCTTTCATTTCTTCTCCGATTTTTTTCCAATTGTTCGCATCTATAAATGAATAATGTGGAATATTTTCTGGATGCGTATGCCACTCGCCAATATAACCATATATTTCTGAATTTTCCTCATATACTTTTTTAAAAAATTCAAGATGTCCTTTATCCTTGCGCGAAAATCTACATCTACTTCTTTTGTCCGAGGCCATTGGCTCTGTAACATACTCTATAATTAAATTAGAATTACCAGAATTCTCTCGACCAATTAAAATGCCGCCGGCCTCGCAAGACTTTCGTACAATTTGAATATACTTATACATAATTTGCAATATACTATTACAAATTTTTATCTTTCTATCGTCATTTTCAACTACCATGTTTTTCTCCACAAAATTCACACCCTGGTTTACTAAACTGTTTTCCATTATATTCTACGACATCGTCTATTTGTCTTAGATATTTGTTTGACACTTGTAGTCCAGCTTTCTTAAAATGATAACCATCACCTTTTGCAGAGATAATCATATTATCAGTATATCTACCTTCAAAAATCTTTTTTACCGTTTCAACACACATACCAGCAGTTTTAAAAGAAACAGTAGAACCATATGGTATAAAAGAACTTCCACATCCGGCAACTTTTTGAACGATATTTTGTCCAGGCTTACAATAAGATGTCCGATCATATAACTCGTCAGTGTCTTCATCTCGCCCAAAAAAACATTCGTAACATCCTATATTCCCATACTGTATATATGCTACATGACTCCCAATCCCTAATACCTCATTCCATGCATAAACTATCGGTGTAGATAATTTATGCAAATACATATATTTATTTATCCATCTATTAACATTATGACTGCCTGTCGCAGATATAATCAAATCATAATCTTCAAACTCAATACTCCCTTCTTGTACCGCATCCTCTATATCCGCCACTAGCGATAAAATCTTCAAATCAGGAATGTTTTTTTCAAGAAAGTTTTGCAGAGCCACACATTTATACTGGCCTACATATTCCAATCCAAGTAAATGCCTAAAAACATTAATCTCATATAAGTGGTCGTCGTCAATCAGCATCATATTTTCTATTCCAGATTTCACCAGTTCATTAGCAATATAACTTCCCACAGAACCACATCCTATTAACAAAATCTTTTTATCTGTTAAGATATTAATTGCTTCATTAGAACGAGTCATTAAATACATTTTATCTATTCTACTAACAGTAATCGGAATAATTCGATTCACTGATTTTAAATTACATAAACCGTTTTCAAAAGAGAACAAAACTTTTTCAAATATAGCTCCCAAAAATGTAATTGTATCGTTAGGTTGCCACACTTCAAAAATCACTAGTTTATCGCTACCTATTTTTGAAATAATTGTTTGAAGTTGTTCCCCATTTACATACCCCAATACTTTTTGAAAATATTCCTTTAAATTTGTACCACGCGCGTCCGGGGGATATAAGAAGTCATCTACTTTAATTTTAATGTAAATGGCATTTCTTATACTGCCTTTGTCTTCTTTATAATAACGTTTCAAATTTTCAATTTCTTGAGAAACGTATATTATACTTCCCCTTAATCTCTGCATAAATTTTAGATACGATTCTTTTTTACGTTTTTTTGATGTATTTACAAAATACTTTACAATGCCAACGTTTTGAACACACGGTACATCAACCTTTGCCATTTGAACAGCTGGAAGTTGTTGCCAATATAAATCAAATTCATTTATGAAATCTTCCTTGTTGGCGCCTGATAACCCCTTCGAAATAATTTTCTTTGCTCTCTTAATTGATTGTAATATTATCCCACACAAATTCTGGTCAATCAAAACACCTTCCATGTCAAACAAACAGATTTTTCCCTTTACATCTATGTGTGGTATAAAGGGGAAATTCATATACTGTTTGATATAAATATCAATCAATACTCTTTGCCAATTTTCTGGTATGGCAATTACAATCGGAATGGTTCTCTCTCCAGCTATTAGATTACATTCAATTAACTTCTGATAACTGCGTCCTTCAAATATTGTTGTATCTACAATAACAATATTGAAAACATCTGAACTCGCGTGTAATGCTTCTTCAATAACATCAAAGTTCATAAATATTATACTCCTGAAGAACTTGAAACAGGTATACAGTTTACCTGCTTTTTAGAGGCATTCTTTTTTTCTGGGATCTTAAAATCGTCTCCGAAAATTTTATTCAGTAACTTACACTGTTCTACCTCATCTGCTTCTTCTTTTACTTCTTCCAAATCGTTTACTAACCTATCAACCTTATCTTTAAAATCCGTCATATAGCTATCTGTCATTTTCTTAAATATATCTGTATCACTTTCAAAATTCAAGGAAGAGGGTAATGGATATTTAATACGATATAACAATCTACCATTTTCTGAGACCCCCTGGAGCTTAAAGAGATTCTGAATCGCCTTAGCAAATCCTATGAGTGCTTCCAAATCATCATACTTCCATTCCTCTTCTAAGTAGTCATAACTTTTGGACACTTCAAATTTATCCGCAGCAATCAATGTAATTCCAATACTAGGTGGTTCTGCATTTCCTGAGCTACTGAATTTTAAATTTTTCCATCTCTTCATATATCGAATAACACGTCTGTACTGCTCCCTATCTTTAGTTTCAGTTTCAAATTTATTATTAATGTAATCAACCAGTCCCTTCGGATCTGATTTTTCCCAACATATTTCTTCGGGAATACTGTCTTTTCCCCGTGCCAAATACAATTGGCTTTCCATATCATCTTTATCTTCATATGTATAAACAACTAAATCAACATGATAGGCTGTCTCACCATTTTTCTTATAAGTTACAGTCACACAAGGTTTCTTTACTTTTGCACCATATTCTGTATGATTTTTTAATATATCACAAATTTTATTTTTAAGTTCCATTGGACTTTCATAATCATTTTTATTAACATTAAATCTCAAACCTACGTCTATATCATATTCTTTATCCAATGGTTCAACGCCCGTATACATAATATAGCTTCCTTGGTTTAATTCCGTAAAACCTGGTAATTCATTACTATCCCTCAATTTTTTTAACAAGATATCTCTTTTACTGGCAAGCTCTGATTTCACATCATAATCCATCTTTATAGTTTTATTAAAATCTCTAAAATATTTTTGTAAACTCATACATCCCATCCCTTCTATATATATACAGCACTTTTTAGCACTCGTGTTATTAGAGTGCTACTAATTTTAATCTATCACTTTCCCAAATCTACGTCAATCCCTAAGAACAAGTCATCCTTTAAGCATGAATTTAATTTTAGCATTTCATCAGAGCAAATAATAAAATGTTATTACTAAGTAGAAAATACTCCTGGCAATAACATTCTCAACTCTTATACCTAATATATGTAAGTTTTAAAATTACAGCGTTCTGTGATTATTGATTTCTGATGTGTCATATTGGTTTTTTCCTAATACATCTCCAACTATATATGCCTCTAACAGATGTAACAATAAAGTTCCACAAAACGGGAACTTTATCATATCATTTTTTATTGTACATTTTCCCCAATCACTCCGCCAAATAAAACAAACTCATCTGCCCCTCCAAACTCTGTTCCTCCATCTACCAAGAGAACACGTCTTCCACTTCGTCTCCCCTCCACCGGCATAAATCACATCCAGCATCTTCCCAAATGCCCGTATATACGCCTGCCGGCAGGTAGGAAACAGACGAAATTCCGTCCACCGATTCTTCCCTGCCATGGAGCAGCCCAAACAACCTCCTCGGTAAAATCCCATCTCGTAAAGCGGATTGCTCTCCAACCATTCGCTGCGTCCGACACAGCTCTGTCCGGCCACCCCATATCCATGTCACTTGCTTTACAGATAAGGTTTTCCATTGTGTACCTTTGCTCCTGCAACCCATGCCGGACACTCTGCAAATAGTAATTTGAAAAGCTTTCCGCTTCCGCCTCATTTTCATCATGACACACAAAAGTGTAATCTACCCTTATCTTGTATCCGGTAAACGTAAAATCCAGATTACTGGTGATATATTCGGAGAGTGTTTTATCTTTCTAGAATGCCCTACTAATGTCATTGACAATTTTCCCTTTCATCTCTTCAAACATCTACCGATTACATTCCCTGTCATCAAAACCGGTATTAAATAACATGGCGGTGTTCATTTCATAATCTCTCATTGACATGATACTTCGTTTCTCCTTTACCTGTTTATCTATCCTCTGAATTTTACCTTCCTATCTGCAGGCTTTTCTCTCACATCTATGGAAAGGCAAAAAAACACTATATCTTGTGGTTTATTCCTCTATTTATTCTTCAAACCACAATGCGACATCACGATTATCACTTCAACATGTCCGCTCCACGGAAACATATCCACCGGCCAAACCTCCTCTGCCCGATACCCCAACTTCCTAAGCACCATCAAATCCCGCCCCAAAGTCACCGGATTGCAGGAAATATACACAATTTTCTCAGGTCCAAGCAATGCTGCGCTTTGCAGAAACTCTTCCGTGCTCCCACTCCGAGGCGGATCCATCAGCAATACATCCGCCTTAGCGCCTTCCTCAGCCATCTGCGTCAGGAACTGTCCAGCATCTGCTTTATAAAAACGCACATTCTTAATCCCGTTTATTTTGGCATTCACAATAGCATCCTTTACCGCATCCGGGTTCAGTTCCACAGAAATCACATTTTTTGCCTTGGAAGAAGCAATCAGGCCAATCGTTCCGATTCCACAGTAAGCATCGATTACTGTTTCTGTTCCCTTCAGACCAGCCAACTCTATGGCCTTCTTATACAGTTTTTCCGTCTGCACCGGATTAATCTGATAAAAAGAAGCCGGGGAAATACGGAATCTGCAGCCGCACAAAACATCCTCAATATAGCCTTTTCCATAAAGAACCTGCTGCTTGTCCCCCAATATCAGACTGTCAGTACGCGTATTTACATTCTGAATCACTGTAGTGATTTCCGGATGAGCTTTCAGCAATGCATTCGTAAAATTCCTTTTTGAAGGAAGCACCGGTGAGGCTGTAACCAATACCACCATAACCTCGCCGGTGGCAAAGGCTCTTCGTACCAAGACATAACGCAGCAGTCCGTATCTGATATCCTCATCATAAACCTTAATTTTAAAAGATTTTAGCATTCCGCGGATCGTACCGATAATCCGGTCTGCAAGTTCATCCTCTATCAGACAGCGCTCCACCGGAATTACATTATGGGTTCCTTCCTCGTAAACTCCAGATACGGGATTGCCTTTTCTGTCTCTGTCAAAAATTGCTGTTATCTTGTTTCTGTAATTCCATGGATTCTCCATGCCGATAATCGGATTAAAATGGCCTTTCAGCTCAGGACATTTTTCCAGTTCCTGCCGGACAAAAGCTTCTTTTTTCTTCAGCTGCTCTTCGTAGGACAGGTACAGATACCTGCAGCTACCGCACTTCTTTTCATATGGACACTTTGTTTCTCTTCTGCCGCTTCTTTGGGCTATATCACTTTTTGCATCTACCTCATTTTTTTTACTCACAGACTTATTTCTTTGATCGTACTGTTGTCTGCCAGAGGATTTGTCCTGACCAGATGTATATTTTTGAGAAACATTTTTTCCATATGCCGATTTTCCTGACATATTTCTACCGGCTACAGATTTCCCGTCCATTGATTTTCCTGATATGGTTCTACCAGATACAGACCTTCCATCTGCTTTACCGAACATACTTCTCCCTGCAGCAGATTTTTCCTCCTCATCTTTATATTTCCCTGCCGAAGTCCTGCCTGCCGCCCCTCTTCCTTCTGAAGGCCGTCCGCTCCTAATTTTATCCTTCCTCACCTTCACCCTCTTACTAACGCTATCCTTCCCAATAAAATTCTGTGCCGCCACATTACTGCTTTTATTATCTCTACCTTTACTATCGCTACTTATATCATCCCTGCATTTACTAACTCTGACTTTACCATCCCATCTCATATTATCTCTGCTTTTATTTTCTCTGCTCTTATTATCTCTTCCTCTACTATCTCCACCAATCTCATCCCAGTTCCCCTTTTCTCTCCTTTTCCCATCTCCCCTGCTATTTCCCCCATCTTTATATTCCCTGCCCGTCATCTCATTCCCGCGTTTCTTTTCCATCGTATTCTTCACCCTTCAATTGTTTAAAAATCTCTTTATATTCCGAACCGTAAATACTTCCTTTTCTCCATACAAAATAGAAATCATGCTCCACACTGAAATCCTTCAGCCTGATTTCGCGCAGAATGCCCTGCTCAATCTCCTGGCGGACCGCTGCCTCATAAAGGAAAGTAATTCCGCGGCCTTCGCGGATCAGGTATTTCATAACCTGGAGATTGTTGATTTCATGGATTTTCCGGAAATCTCTTACCGCAAGGTTTTTTCCCTCCAGTATTCGTTCCAGAACCTCTCTTGTACCGCTGCCCTGTTCTCTGATGAGAATGGGTTCCGAAAGCAAATCTTCGGTGCGAAGCAGCTTTTTTCCCCGGGATGAGGCCTGCAGCTGGTAGGCAGCGCCAGCTACCGGGATGTATTTTTCGGTGGAATATATCTGGTAGTCGTAATCTCCGCCCGAAAAATAGCCTTCCACCAGCGCAAAATCCAGCTGATTATTCAAAACCGCCTCTTCAATGAAACCCGAATTATTGATGGTAACCTGCGGACGGACGGCAGGGGCTTCCTCCTGGAATTTCTGGATCAGGGTGGGCAGAAGGAAATTGCCGATGGTTACGCTGGAACCAATCCGAAGCGTGCCCGCCTGCTTCCAGGCCGGAATTTTTTCTTCCATTTCATCGAACAGGGATATGATATGAAGCGCATAATTATACAGCTGTTCCCCCTGCTCCGTAATATAGATCCGCCTGGAATACCGCTCAAAGAGCCGGATGCTGTAATTATCCTCAAGCTCCTTGATGGCAAGGCTTACGGAGGGCTGGGCCAGATGCAGCCGGTCCGCCGCCCTGGTAATGCTCCGTTCCTGATATACCGCTACAAAAATCCTCAGATGCCGTAAAGTCATATCCGTACCCCCTGTCTGTGCTTCCCTTGTCAGGCGCTTCCTTGGCCTTGGCTCCGGCCCCATGAATTCCTTCCGGCTTTCCCTGGCCGGGTAAAGGCCCGGGTAAAGTTAATTCATAACAAATTCATTATGTAATATATAATATAATACTATTTTACTTATATAACAAGGGGGTGTATACTCAATCTGTCGGATAGGAATCCGGTTACCAAAGGAACGGCAACACAAATCCGGCCATAAAAATAACAATAAAAGAACAAAGGGGCGCTATCATGGAAAAGAAAAGCAAGGTGCTGAAAAAACTGTTTTTTTCAACCCTGTACTTAAGTACCTTCACCTTTGGCGGAGGGTATGTCATTGTCACACTGATGAAAAACAAGTTTGTTGACGAGCTTCACTGGATTGATGAAGAGGAAATGCTGGATCTGGTGGCAATCGCACAGTCGTCGCCGGGCGCAATTGCAGTAAACGGCGCAATCGTGGTCGGCTACAAGCTGGCGGGGCTTCCGGGCGTGCTGCTTTCCATTCTGGGAGCGATTCTGCCGCCCATGATTATCCTCTCCGCCATATCCTTTTTTTATGACGCCTTCCGTTCCAACCTGATTGTGGGAACCATGCTTAAAGGAATGCAGTCCGGCGTGGCCGCTGTCATTGCTTCCGTGGTTTTTGATATGGGCAGCAATGTGGTAAAGGAAAAAGACTGGCTGAATATCGCAATTATGGCGGCCAGCTTCCTCATCAGCTATCTTTTCGACATCAACGTGGTGCTGATTATCATTGCGGCCGCCATCATCGGCGCTGTGCGTACGCTCCTGCGCGAAAGAAAGGGGGCGAAGGCATGATTTATTTACAGTTATTCTTAAGCTTCCTCCAAATCGGGGCCTTCAGCTTCGGCGGAGGCTATGCTGCCATGCCCCTGATTCAAAGCCAGGTGGTGGATCTCCACGGCTGGCTTACCATGCAGGAATTTACAGACCTGATTACGATCTCCCAGATGACCCCCGGCCCGATTGCCGTGAACTCGGCCACCTTCGTCGGCATCCAGATAGCCGGGCCTTTAGGTGCGCTCGTTGCCACCCTCGGCAGCATCCTGCCGTCCTGTATTTTCGTAACGGCCCTTGCTTATATTTATATGAAATACCGGAAGATGAGCCTGCTCCAGGGCATTCTTGGCTCCCTTCGCCCCGCAGTCGTTTCCCTGATTGCCATAGCCGGCGTGACGATCCTGATTTCCGCAGTCTTCACAAACGGCGCCGTGGAATTCCGGGCAGACAACGTTTCCGTCCGTGCCATTATATGGTTTATCATTGCAGTAATCCTGCTGCGCAAAAAGAAAATGGATCCCATCCTGGTCATGGTTTTGTGCGGCGTATTTGAAACAGTTTGTACACTGGTGATGAAATGGATATAAAAAACCTCTTTACCATAGGCGAAATGGGCGGACTGTTCCGTACAAACATCCGTACCCTGCGTTATTATGATGATATCGGGCTTCTCAAGCCGGAGGTTGTAGACCCCAAAACCGGCTACCGTTACTATTCGGCAAGACAGTTTGAACGCATGAACACCATCAAATACCTACGTAACCTGAACATGCCACTGGATAAAATCAAAGCCTTTTTTGAAAACAGGGATACGCTTGTTATGGAGCAGATCCTGGAAGAACAGCTTCAGGAAACAAGAGCCCAGCTTGCCCGTCTGCAGGCCATAGAACGCAAGCTGACCACCCGTCTGGAGCAGCTAGACTACGCCATGCACGCCCAACTGGACCAAATCCACGCAAGGCACCTGCCCGCCCGTCCCGCCGCCGTCCTCAAAAAAGAAATACGCCAGGGAGAAAACCTGGAATATCCCATCCGGGAGCTGGAACGCACCAGCCAGCTTCCCCCGGCCATGTTCCTGGGAAAGGTGGGTGTCTCCATCCGCCGGGAAAATCTGCTGGCAGGACAATTCGACCGTTTTTCCGCCATTTTTGTCCTGATAGAAGAGGAGGACAACTATAAAGGAGAGACAGCCTGGCTTCCCGAAGGAGACTTCCTCACCATATGGTATGCCGGCACCCATCAGGACTCCGCCATATACTACAAAAAACTCCTTGCCCATATGGACACACTCGGCCTGGAATGCTGCGGCGACTCCGTGGAAATCACATGGATCGATTCCGGTTTCATGGACGACACCGAAAAATACGTAACAGAGCTGCAGCTCCCCGTCCGCGCAAAAGCCCCCCCATCTTTAACCCATCCTTCCAAAAAACCTGATTCGTAAAAAAAGTAATTGACCCTCCAGCAACTGGAGGGTTTATTTTATCTCATAGGAAAGTTTTCCTGCCAAAGATTCCTGTTTCACATTAAACTACAAAAATTAAAGCAAATATTTACCCACGAAAGACATCATAAATCACAATCTACAACCAAACAAACAATCAGGAGCCAGAAAATGCAAAAAGAAAAAACAATAACAGAAAACAATCTGACCAAAGGAAATGTATTGCGCATACTATTCACGTTCTCCCTCCCCTTCATCGCAGCGAACCTCATCCAGGCGCTATACGGCGCAGTCGATCTGTTCGTCATCGGCAGATACTGCACCCCGGAAAGCGTAGCAGCGGTATCAACAGGCACCCAGGTCACACAGATCATCACCAGCATGATTACCGGCCTCACCCTGGGAAGCACCATCCTGGTGGGAAAATACACCGGCATGCAGGCAGAAGAGGACATAAAGAAAACAATCGGCACCACCCTCACCATCTTTGCCGCAGCCGCACTTATCCTCACAGCCGCCATGCTCCTGGCCACCGACCCCATCCTGAAACTGCTCAAAACACCGGCCCCCTCCTTT
>ENA-OPSO01000836-OPSO01000836.1-human-gut-metagenome-genome-assembly--contig:-NODE-836-length-12509-cov-5.300466_pt1 | contig 12509 bp, 9 predicted proteins | sample MGYA00241455_ERZ501902 | MGnify/ENA primary metagenome ERZ501902 (study PRJEB25962, sample SAMEA2042405) | human gut metagenome | biome: human gut; feature: human-associated habitat; material: faeces...
TTCACGTTGTACCTCCAGAGGAGGTACAGGCAAGCTAAAGTTCTCCACATCGGAGATGTGGACATGAGGAACTCCACCTCCCTTTTTTGTATCAGAGATTTTATCTTGTATATTTGTCATAAAATAATACAAATATTTGGTTTCTGTAAATTCATTTCCTTTAACAGTGAAGCAATCATTTGCAAAAATAGGAATATTCCAATACTGAACATATCCTGCACCTGCTCCACTCCCCGCAACAGTTATAGTTTCTCCATCCCGATTTGAAGAATTACAATAAAAAGCTGGCTCCTTGCCACCCGATATTACCGGTATATCTCCTTCAACAGCTTTAGCTTTTGTCAATGATGTTCCTCTTTGCATATATGAAACTTCACGCAATTTTTTCACTGTCACCCCATTAGGGCAAAGTTCCTCAATCAACTCATCTAATCTGCCCATGCGTCCACCTCGATTTCTGCAATGATTTTATCAATCTCATCACGGAGTACCTGCTCACGAGCAACAATTTCCTTAATTTCTGCATTCAGCTTCACAATATCAATTTTCTCTCTAGTATCTTCGCCTTCAACATACGTAGACACAGACAAATTATAATCATTTCCGGATACTTCCTCATAACTCGCCAGATGTGCAAAATGCTTCACTTCTTCCCGTTTTGCGAATACATCGACAATACGGTCAATGTTTTCTGGTGTCAGCTTATTATTGTTGGTAACTTTCACGCACTCGCTTGTAGCATCAATAAACAGAGTCTTATTATCTGTTTTGTTCTTTTTCATCACCATAATACAAGTTGCAATCGAAGTGCCAAAGAACAGATTACTCGGCAACTGAATAATGCAATCCACATAGTTATTGTCCACAAGATATTTACGGATTTTCTGCTCTGCACCACCACGATACATAATTCCCGGAAAGCATACGATGGCAGCAGTTCCATTAGACGCAAGCCACGACAGACTGTGCATGACAAATGCCATATCTGCCTTACTTTTCGGTGCAAGCACTCCGGCAGGAGAAAATCTTGGGTCATTAATCAACAATGGATTATCTGTTCCTGCCCATTTTATAGAATATGGTGGATTGGATACTATTAATTCAAACGGTTCATCATCCCAGTGCTGTGGTGCAAGCAATGTATCCTCACATGCAATGTTAAATTTATCGAATCCAACATCATGCAAAAACATATTGATACGACACAGGTTGTAAGTTGTGATATTGATTTCCTGACCGTAAAATCCATTACGAATAGCGTCCTTGCCAAGAATTTTCTCAGCTTTCAAAAGTAGTGAACCAGATCCACACGCCGGATCATATACTTTATTGATTTCTGTTTTTCCTACAGTACCAAGTCGTGTGAGTAATTCAGACACATCTGCCGGAGTAAAGAATTCCCCACCAGATTTTCCGGCATTCGAGGCATACATGGTCATAAGGTACTCATATGCATCACCAAACGCATCAATAGAGTGGTCTTTCACATCTCCCAGATTCATTTCACCCACACCATTCAGAAGTTTCACGAGTTTTTCATTACGTTTTGCAACTGTAGCACCCAATTTATTGCTGTTTACATCATAATCATCGAATAATCCGGCAAAATCACTTTCCGACTCGCTTCCTTGTGCAGATTCTTCTATATGTCGGAACACACGCTCCAATGTTTCGTTTAAATTTTCGTCATTCGCAGCATCCGCACGTACATTGCAGAACAGCTCACTGGGCAGAATGAAGAATCCTTTTTCTTCAACCAATCCTTCTCTAGCTTCTTCTGCATCCTCATCTGATATTTTCGCAAAATCAAATCCAATGTTACCTGCATCAGCCTCACCGCTGTTTATGTAATTACACAGGTTTTCGGAAATATAGCGATAAAACATCGTACCAAGAACGTAATTTTTAAAGTCCCAACCATCGACTGCTCCACGCAGTTCATCTGCAATCGCCCATATTGCACGGTGCAATTCATCACGTTCCTGTTCCTTTTTGGTATCAACCATTTTCTCTTCCTCCATTATCCTCTGGTAAAAATTCCAGAATATCGTCAACGCCACAGTTCAGAACACGACATATACTTTCTATACTTTCGAGAGAAACATACCCATTGCGTTTCAGCCGTGTGATAATATTGGCTGAGAAGCCAGCCTCCTGCTGCAACTGTGCGTTTGTCATATTTTTTTCTATCAGTAAATGAAATAATTTTTTGTAGCTGACCGCCATGCCATCCCTCCACTATTTTTAATAAATATAGATAAAATATATCACGAAAAAGTGAATTTTTCAATCTACACAAAACACAGAAGTTTGACAGTTGTAAAATAAATAATCCTTCACCAAGCCTTATAAACTACTGGTTGTAGCTTTTTTATTTCTCAAATTGTAAAAGATGGGATATCTTTTTATCATTTACAATTTAATTTAGTCATTTTCAATAAAAAGACTAAATTAAAATTCTTTATGACGAAGATAACACCAAATATTCACATATATGTATCAGGAAATTTTTCCAAAAAAATAAGCACCGGTCACCCGGTGCCTATTTTTCGTTATGCAGTTGCCTGCTCAGCTTTCTCTACTTCTGCAATTGCCTGTTTTCTCATAGGAATACGGCAGTTTTTGTTGTTTCCAAACTCTACAATAACGTCTTCTTCTGTCATGTCAATAACAACACCGTAGAAACCGCTTGTTGTTACAACGCTGTCGCCTACTTCCATACTGTTCAGCATAGCCTGAAGTCTTTTCTGCTCTTTTTTCTGAGGGCGGATCATCAGGAAATACATAATTCCAAAGATGATTACCATCCAAATGATCATCATGCCCATACTTGCAGCTCCGCTTGCTTCCATTTTGTTTCCTCCTGTTTCCTGACTGTCTTACCTGCTTCCCTGTCCGGAAGCATTATAACACATCATACACAAAAATAAGAATTTCTTCAAGTGTTTTTGTTGCTTTTTTTCTATTTCTGTATTTTATTTATACAGTTTTTATTCTCCTCTGAGGAAGCCTTCCAGTCGCATTTTCTTATATTCTGCAAATCTGCCTTCATCAAGAGCTTCTCTGATCTCCTCCATCATGTGATTATAAAAATACAGATTATGGAGAACGCAGAGGCGCATTCCCAGCATCTCCTTTGCTTTCAGAAGATGACGGATATAGGCTCTGCTGTAATGACGGCAGGCCGGACACTGACAGCCTTCTTCTATCGGTCTTGTATCCAGTTCATATTTTGCATTGAACATGTTCATTTTTCCATGATTGGTATACACATGGCCATGACGTCCGTTTCGGCTTGGATATACGCAGTCAAAGAAATCCACGCCTCTGTCTACGCCTTCAATGATATTGGCAGGTGTTCCCACCCCCATAAGATAGGTGGGTTTGTTCTGAGGCAGATACGGAACCACTGCATCCAGGATCCGATACATTTCTTCATGAGTTTCTCCTACTGCAAGTCCGCCTACTGCATAACCGTCCAGATCCATTTTTGCAATTTCTTTTGCATGCTCAATACGGATATCTTCATAAATGGCGCCCTGATTGATGCCAAAAAGAAGCTGATTCTTATTGATGGTATCCGGCAGACTGTTCAGCCTTGCCATTTCTGTTTTGCATCTGGCAAGCCAGCGGGTAGTCCTCTCTACGGATTTCTGCACATAATCTCTGTCTGCAACACTGCTTGGACATTCGTCAAAGGCCATGGCAATGGTGGATGCAAGATTGGACTGGATCTGCATACTTTCCTCCGGACCCATAAAGATTTTATGTCCGTCAATATGGGACTGGAAATGAACGCCCTCCTCCTTGATCTTGCGGAGCTTGGCAAGGGAAAACACCTGGAAACCACCGGAATCTGTCAGGATCGGTTTGTCCCATACCATAAACTTGTGAAGCCCGCCAAGCTGTTTTACCACTTTATCACCAGGGCGCACATGAAGATGATAGGTATTGGAAAGCTCTACCTGAGTTCCAATCTCATGAAGATCCATGGTGGACACTGCGCCTTTGATTGCACCGATGGTTCCTACATTCATAAATACAGGGGTCTGTATGGTACCGTGGACCGTATGAAACTCTGCTCTTTTTGCACGCCCCTCTGTTTTCAGCAACTTATATTCTGCCATAGTTCTGCTTCCTCTTTCTGCGGTAATATTTTTACTGTTTTTCAGTATAACTTGTATTGCATAAAAAGTAAAGTACGCAGCCGGAGGAAATCCTGCTGTTTGTACTGTGATAGATCGCGCCCTATAAACGACCGATATATTTTCACATATCAAAATCAGATTATTTTTATCTGTTTTTCAGAATCCCACGCCTGTTTACCCTTACAAATTGTGAAAGTTATACATTGTCATTTTAAAAACTTTGTCGTATAATGTTACGGAATCTTTATCTTATCGTTTACTTATAATAAGAAAGAATATTTGACAGATCTACAACAGATACGACACGAGGAGGCTGACTCACATTTTATGAATACATATACATTAGGAATTGATATCGGATCTACCACCGTAAAAATTGCGATTCTTGATGAAAATCAAACCCTGTTGTTTGCCGATTATCAGAGACATTTTGCAAACATTCAGGAAACTCTGGCCGATCTTCTCCAGAAGGCATATGATAAGCTTGGCGAGTGTACCCTTCATCCGGTGATCACCGGTTCCGGAGGTCTGACTCTTGCCAATCATCTGGAGATCCCGTTTGTCCAGGAAGTAATCGCTGTTTCCTCCTCCCTGCAGACAATGGCTCCACAGACAGATGTTGCCATTGAGCTTGGCGGTGAGGATGCCAAGATCATTTATTTTGAAGGCGGAAATATCGAACAGCGTATGAATGGAATCTGTGCCGGAGGTACAGGCTCTTTTATCGATCAGATGGCATCTCTGCTTCAGACAGACGCCCCTGGTCTGAATGAGTATGCAAAAAATTATAAGGCTCTCTATCCCATTGCAGCCCGCTGCGGTGTTTTTGCAAAAACAGATATTCAGCCTCTGATCAATGAGGGCGCCACCAAGGAAGATCTTTCTGCCTCTATTTTTCAGGCAGTTGTCAACCAGACTATTTCCGGTCTTGCCTGCGGCAAGCCCATCAGAGGTCATGTGGCTTTTCTGGGAGGTCCGCTGCACTTTTTATCAGAGCTGAAAGCTGCCTTTATCCGTACTCTGAAGCTGGATGAGGAACACACCATTGTGCCGGAAAATTCTCATCTTTTTGCAGCCATCGGCTCTGCTCTCAATGCAAAGAAGGAAGTGGCAGTTTCTCTCACTGACTTAAAAGACCGTCTCCGCCATTCCATTAAGCTTGATTTTGAAGTAGAGCGTATGGAGCCTCTTTTTTCTTCAGAAGAGGATTACAGGGAATTTACAGAACGCCAGAGCTCTTACCGGGTAGCCACCGGTGATCTCTCCACTTACAGCGGAAACTGTTATCTTGGCATTGACGCCGGAAGCACCACCACAAAAACCGCTCTTGTAGGCGAAGACGGCAGCCTTCTTTATTCTTTTTACAGCAGCAATAACGGAAGCCCTCTGAATACTGCCATCCGCTCTATTCAGGAAATTTATTCACAGCTGCCAGAGGATGCCCATATTGCCTATGCCTGTTCCACAGGATACGGAGAAGCTCTGATCAAAGCAGCCCTTCTCCTTGACGAGGGAGAAGTGGAAACAGTTTCCCATTATTATGCCGCCGCCTTTTTTGACCCTGAGGTAGACTGCATCCTTGATATCGGCGGACAGGATATGAAGTGCATCAAGATTAAAGACGGCACCGTCGACAGCGTACAGCTTAACGAAGCCTGCTCCTCCGGCTGCGGTTCCTTTTTGGAAACCTTTGCGCATTCCTTAGGATATTCGATTGAGGAATTTGCGCAGCTTGCTATGCGTTCTATAAAGCCCTTGGATTTAGGCAGTCGTTGTACGGTCTTTATGAATTCAAAGGTAAAACAGGCACAGAAAGAGGGAGCTTTCATTGAGGATATTGCGGCAGGGTTGGCATATTCTATTATTAAGAATGCGTTGTATAAGGTTATTAAGCTAAGGAATAAAGAGCAGCTTGGTAAGCATATCGTTGTGCAAGGTGGTACATTTTATAATGATTCGGTTTTGCGTGCGTTTGAACTGGAAACCGGTGTGCACGTAATACGTCCTAATATTGCCGGTCTTATGGGTGCTTATGGTATGGCTTATATGGCTAAGGAGGCAGATGACGGTCTTGGTACAAGCCTGTTAAGCTATGAAGAAATCTGCCGCTTTCATGCAACACATGAGATGCGTCGTTGTGGAAAATGCAGCAACAACTGTCTTTTGACGGTTACCTCCTTTTATGACGGACGAAAATTTGTGAGTGGAAACCGTTGCGAGCGTGGTGCGGATATGCAGCTTGTAAAAGCAAAGCTTCCCAATATATATGAATATAAGTATCGACGTGTATTTCAATATACATCGCTTTCCAAAAAAGAGGCGTTAAGAGGAAGTGTCGGCATTCCTAGAGTCTTGAATATGTATGAGAACTATCCTTTCTGGCATACCTTTTTTACAGCCTTGAAATTTCGGGTAGTCATTTCATCAAGATCTTCTAAGCAGCTGTTTGAAAAAGGAATGGAGTCGATTCCAAGTGAAAGCGTTTGTTATCCGGCAAAGCTTGTCCATGGACATATAGAGGACTTATTAACGAAGGATATTGATTTTATTTTTTATCCTGCTGTCTTGTATGAGCATGTTGAATTTAAAGATGCGGATAATCATTATAATTGTCCGGTTGTTGCCGCGTATAGTGAAACGATACGTAACAATATGGATTCCATTGCAGAGGCAAAGATAAAATTTAAAAACCCGTTTATATCTTTCAACAATCCAAAGACACTGTTAAGGGTATTGGAGAAAGAATTGCAGGAGTATCATATTTCCCATGCGGAAATGAAGGCGGCACTAAAGCTGGCATTTGCGGAAGATGAGCATTACCATGCGGATATTCGAAAGGAAGGCATGCGTGCCTTAAGCTATATGAAAAAGCATCATAAAAAAGGGATTGTTTTAGCCGGCAGACCATATCATGTTGATCCGGAAATCCATCATGGCATTGCGGAGCTAATTGCTTCGGAGGGCTTTGTGGTTTTGAGTGAGGACAGTGTTTGTCATTTGGATACAAAACGCTTGCAGCTGCGAGTGGTTAATCAATGGACCTATCACTCACGCTTATATCGGGCAGCCTCCTTTGTGGCGGATCAAGAGGATTTGGAGCTGATTCAGCTGACTTCCTTTGGCTGTGGCTTAGATGCGGTAACAAGCGATCAGGTTACGGAAATTTTAAAGGCAAGCAACAAGCTTTATACATTGATTAAGATTGATGAGGTCAGCAATCTTGGCGCAATTCGTATTCGCATTCGCTCCTTGAAATCAACCATTGAAAAGAAAAGTGCACGTGCACATCAAAACAAAAGCTATGAGCTTTCTTGTGTACCGTTTACCAAAGAAATGAAAGAACAAGGCTATACCATTCTTTGTCCGCAAATGTCGCCGATTCACTTTCAGTTTATTGAAGTCGCAATGAAAGAAGCGGGATATCGTTTCGAGGTATTACCTTCGGTTGATAGAGAAGCGATGGAAGAAGGCTTAAGATATGTGAATAACGATGCGTGCTATCCATGTATCTTGGTTGTAGGACAAATGATGAATGCCTTGCATAGCGGAAAGTATGATTTGCATAAAACTGCCTTGATGATCACGCAAACAGGGGGAGGGTGTCGTGCTACCAATTATATCGCGTTGATTCGTAAGGCGCTTCATGATGCGAAAATGGATTATATTCCGGTGATTTCCGTCAATCTTGCAGGCTTGGAAAGCAATCCCGGTTTTCAGCTTACACCAAGCTTAATCAAACGAGTGATCATGGGTGTATTATATGGCGATTTATTGATGCGGGTATTGTATCGTATGCGTCCTTATGAAAGAGAAAAGGGGGCAGCCAATCAGCTATATGAAAAATGGGTAAAGCTATGCAAGTATAATCTGCATACCGGCAGTCTATCGGAATTTAAACGCAATGTTTGTGGGATTATAAAAGAATTTGATGCGTTGGAGACAATTGATGTGGTAAAGCCGCGTGTTGGCTTGGTTGGTGAAATCTTAGTGAAATTTCATCCTACAGCAAATAATCAAATTGTGGATATTATTGAAAAAGAGGGCGGAGAAGCAGTCGTACCGGATCTATTGGATTTCTTTCTATACTGCTTCTACAATGCGCATTTTAAGGAAAGCAATTTTGAAGGAACGCATAGGGCAACCATGCTTCGTCAATGTGGTATCGAGATTGCGGAGCTGCTGCGTAAAAATATTGTAAAGGAACTGCGCCTTTCGAAGCATTTTGATGCACCGCATCGTATTGAAGAAATCGCACAGCTTGCCTCTGAAATCGTATCCTTGGGAAATCAAACCGGAGAGGGTTGGTTTTTGAGTGGAGAGATGCTTGAATTGATGGAAGATGGCTGTTTCAATATCGTATGTATGCAGCCCTTTGCCTGCTTACCAAACCATATTACCGGAAAAGGAGTTATAAAAGCGATTAAGAAAAAGTACCCTAAGAGTAATATCGTTGCTATTGATTATGATCCGGGTGCCAGTGAGGTCAATCAGCTTAACCGAATCAAGTTGATGTTTGCTACTGCGAAAAAGAATTTAGCGGCACAGGAAAAAAGTTCTGTGGCTTATCAAGAGCCGCTTTTAGAGACTTGCGAAAATACAAAATCTCAAAAGGATTTGAGAATCATGAAGTCTTAATGAAGGAGAATGCTTATGACAGTGAAAGAAATTGGACTTTGGATATTTATCTTTTTCCTATATAGCTTTTTCGGTTGGGTATGGGAGAGTTGTTATCGCTCTGTTAAACAAAAGAAGTTTGTGAATCGTGGATATCTGAATGGTCCATGGCTGCCGATTTACGGATTCAGTGCGTTGATTATTTTATATCTTACTTATCCCTTTAAGGAGCGTATCGCCATGGTCTTTTTGGTTGGTGCATTAAGTGTCAGTATCATTGAGGTAGTTGTTGGGTTAAGTATGGAAAAGCTGTTTCATGTACGTTATTGGGATTATCGAGGAGTTCCCTTGAATTATAAAGGTTATATTGCCCTTCCGATTTCTTTGCTTTGGGGTGTGTTGGCAGTGCTGTTGGTGCGCTTTGCGGATCATCAGGTAATGCAGCTTACCGCATGTTTACCGCTACCCATTTTGTATGTGGCAGATAGCATATTGCTTGCTTTATTTCTTTTTGATGTGATTCTATCAACGATTCAGGCCTTGCACCTAAAAAGAATCTTGCATAATAATATTCAAAGTATAAATGAGCGTAATAAACGTTTAAGAAAACAAGTGAAGAAGCATCGTGCAGAACTGAATGAGAAGGTCTTAAAAAAAGCAGAAAAGGCTTTGAAACGAAATCCAAGCATCTTCTCCAGCAAGCATAATGCCGGACTTAGTGAAATGCGTACAATGATCAACGAAATCAAAGATAAGCTGAATAAAGATCAGGGAAAATAATGCTGTTAAGGCTCAAGGAGTGTGCGAAATTGCGGCGACTTGAGCTTTTTTTTTGTAGCATTTTCTTGGAAATGAACGAGAGCTTATGTTTGAAAAATGTCGATAAGAATGCTATAATGTGAGAAATTTTAATAAGAAATGAATGCTTGAAAAGGAGCTACATTGATTGGGAGTGAGCGTGTGCCGGAATCAAATATCACAAAGAAGGTTCTTGCCAAAGCGTTGAAAAACTGTATGCAGACAAAAAGCTTTGCGAAAATTACGGTTATGGATATTTGCGAGGAATGTGGCATGAATCGAAAGACCTTTTATTATCACTTCAAAGATAAATTCGATTTGGTAAATTGGATTTTTAATATCGAATGCTTGAAGCAGCTGCATCATAGCGAATATGTCTTTTTATGGGAAAATTTTGAAACGCTGTGTGAATACTTCTATGAAAATAAGGATTTTTATCGGGAGGTATTTTCTTATGATGGCCAAAATTCCTTTACCGAGTATTTTCAAGAGATTTTTTATGCCTTGTTGGCAGAAGATTTTTGTGTTGTTTTTCCCAGCTTAAAAGGGCATAAATATGAAAGCTTTGTAATCTCCTTGTATTTAGATGTTTTTGTTTGTGGGATCAAGCGTTGGATTCGTGATCCGGCATGTACGCCACCAAAAGAATTTTGTATGCTGATCAAAATGATTTTATTGAAATCATCGGAGGCTTTCGTGGAGAATTTTCATTATTAAAAGAGTTTAACTGTTAAAAATGAGGAAGCAAAAGCTGTTTATGACTTTTTGCAGGATTTGAATACATTAGGCTTTGATAGCCTTTTTTATTTTGTTTTAAATCTTACGATATCTTTAGAAAAACGTAACAATAAATTTTACTATTTTTTGTAAACGATATACTATAATACATTTGTAAAATAGGTTTAGGATAAGAGTATATATTGTGGCTGTTATTTGAGGTTATCGGGAGGTATGTATGGAGCGATTAAGACGTAAACGGAAATTAAAGCCTAAAATTGTTTATACATTGTGTGGTCTCTTGGGCACTTGTGTAGTGATTTGCGGTTTTTTGCTGATTCACCCGGTGGTAATTTGTGAGGAGCGTATCGAGGTCGGTTTACAAAAGGATTTCCATTATCAAGATGGTATTAAGCTTGTGATGTTTGGAGATAAGAAAGAAGTTAGCTTTGAAGGGAAGGTCGACACCTCAAAAGTAGGAGTGTATAAGGGGGCATATCGCTATAAAGAAAGAAAAATGCCGGTTGAGATCGAAGTTAAGGATTTAACACCGCCTTCCTTGCAGGTTAAGGAATATACTACTGATATGGTGGAAAAGGTATCTGCTAAAATGTTTGTGAAAAAGGTTGAGGATCAATCGAAGGTTACGCTTTCCTTTGCTTCTGAACCATCTAACAAGGAAGGAAAACAAAGGGTTGTTATTGTCGCAAGCGATGAAAACGGAAATGAGACAAGGAAAGAAACGATCTTGGTGCGCAAGGAGGATAAAACAAAGCCGTCTTTGGAGGTGCGTGGTGCATTGTCCTTTTATTTAGGGGATACTTATACTTTCGAAGATAAGGTAGCGGTAAAAGATAATCTTGACAAGAAGCCGAAAATTGAGGTGGATACTTCAAGAGTGAATTTTAAGCAAGCAGGAAGCTATCCGCTTCGTTATTTGGTAAGTGATCGTTCGGGAAATAAAGCAGAGATAAAAACAAGTGTACGTATTCGTCCACAATCGGAAAAAAATCAAAAGGTAGTATATTTAACCTTTGATGACGGTCCTTCATATAATACAGAAGAAATTTTAAAGGTCTTGGAGCGTTATGATGTGAAAGCAACCTTCTTTGTAACCGGAGTCAGAGCGGATTGTTATGAGAGTATTGCCAAAGCGTATAAAGCAGGGCATTCGATCGGTCTGCATACATATAGCCATGATTATGCTTCGGTATATAGCTCTACACAGGCGTATTTCCAAGATTTGCAGAAAATAAGTGATTTAGTGGAGCGTATGACAAATGAAAAATCTTATCTGATTCGTTTTCCGGGAGGATCCAGCAATACGATCAGTGCGAAATATGTGCCGCAGATTATGACAAAGCTTACACAAAAGGTGCAAGAAGAAGGGTATCAGTATTTTGATTGGAACTGCGATTCTACCGATGCCAGTGGAAATAATGTTCCGGTTGCACAGATTGTTAGGAATGCGACCTCATGTGATGTGCAATATATCAATATTTTGATGCATGATACCGATGCTAAGGATACGACAGTGCAAGCACTTCCGCAGATCATCGAATATTATCGTAGGCAAGGATATGTGTTTGAAGGCTTGGAAACATATTCGTATGCACCGCATCACCATGTCAATAATTAAAGTGTCTGTTTATCAGATGCTTTTTCATGAGAGGGGAGCTTTATAAAATCTTCCTTTGACAATCTGCGTTAAGTACATATAATTATAGATAGGATATGAGGTGTTAAAATGAAGTTGCTTGTTGTGATGGCAGGAGATGATTATGCCCAACCGATTTCCGATTGTGTCATAGAGGGAGGGTATCATGCTACTACTATCGGTTCCAGCGGAGAATTTTTACAATATGGAAAGACCGTAATGCTGATAGGGGTAGAAAATAATCAGGTACAAGAAGTTGTTACTATGATTGAAAAATTGAATTGTCATGAGGAAGTAGAGATTTATGTTATTCCGGCGTATGATTTTTTTAAGACACAGAAGGTTTAGCGGACATTATGGAAGCATATAAGACAGACTGAAATATAGGGTGTTTTTAGCTTAAAATAAAAAAATTAAAAAAATACAAAAAAATTATAAAAAGTTATTGACATAACGATAGAGCGATGGTATTATATATGAGCGCTGATTTCCTAAAGGAAATTTGGTTGCCCAATAAAAACGTGGAGGTTTAGCTCAGTTGGGAGAGCATCTGCCTTACAAGCAGAGGGTCAGCG
>ENA-OPSO01000842-OPSO01000842.1-human-gut-metagenome-genome-assembly--contig:-NODE-842-length-12402-cov-1.783834_pt1 | contig 12402 bp, 10 predicted proteins | sample MGYA00241455_ERZ501902 | MGnify/ENA primary metagenome ERZ501902 (study PRJEB25962, sample SAMEA2042405) | human gut metagenome | biome: human gut; feature: human-associated habitat; material: faeces...
ATGCAGGTTTTTCAACAGGAACTCCATGGTTGAAAGCTGGTAAATCTTACAAAGACATTAACGTTGAAAATGAGATTAATGGATCAATCTTTAAATTCTATAAAGAATTAATTCGCTTGCGTAAAGAAATGCCGATCATTTCAGAAGGAAGCTACCAGCCAGCACTTGAAGATAGTCAACAGGTCTACGTCTTTGGACGCTACTTAGGCGATCAAAAACTCTTGGTGCTCAATAATTTTTATGGAAGTGAAGCTGAAGTGGGGATTCCAGAAGAATACCAAGCAGGGTGCGTGCTCTTGTCCAACTATGACGATGCGGAGCTTACTGAAAAGGTAAGCCTAAAACCTTATCAAACCCTATCAATCTTAGTTAAATAAGACAAACTTTCCTCAGTAAATGTTTTTGCTGGGAAATTTTGTTATAATAAAAACACTTTTATGTTGATGGAGGAAGTGTAATGACACGCTTACAAGATGATTTTTACCATGCGATTAATGGTGAGTGGGAAAAGACAGCAGTGATTCCAGATGACAAACCATGTACAGGTGGTTTCTCAGATTTAGCAGATGAAATTGAAGACCTCATGCTTGAAACAACTGATCAGTGGTTGGCAGGAGAGAATGTTCCTGACAATGCCATTCTACAAAACTTTATAAAGTTTCACCGTATGACTGCGGACTATGATAGACGTGAGGCAGTTGGTATAGAGCCTGTTAAACCTTTGATTGAAGAATACAAGAAGCTTTCCTCATTCTCAGAATTTGCTTCGAAAATTGCTGAGTATGAGATGTCTGGTAAGCCCAATGAGTTTCCATTCAGTGTGTCTCCAGACTTTATGAATGCTCAATTAAATGTCCTCTGGGCTGACGCACCGGGTATTATTTTGCCTGATACTACCTATTATACGGAGGATAATGAGAAGGGAAAGGAGCTTTTAGAAATTTGGCGTGAGATGCAAGAAGAACTCTTGGGGAAATATGGCTTTACAGCTGAGGAAATCAAAGACCTCTTGGATAAGGTTATTGACCTTGATGCTAAGTTGGCTAAGTATGTCCTTTCGCACGAAGAATCTTCAGAGTATGTAGAACTCTACCACCCATATGATTGGGCAGATTTCACCAAGCTGGCGCCTGAACTCCCACTTGATAGTATCTTCACAGAAATCTTGGGACAAGTCCCTGACAAGGTTATCGTCCCTGAAGAGCGCTTCTGGACAGAATTCGCGGCGGAATATTACTCAGAAGCAAATTGGGAGTTACTAAAGGCGGTCCTACTTATCGATGCTACAACATCATGGAATGCCTATTTGACAGACGAACTTCGTGTTCTATCTGGAAAATATAGCCGTGCGCTTTCAGGAACACCACAAGCTATGGATAAGAAAAAAGCAGCTTTCTACTTGGCACAAGGACCTTACAATCAGGCTCTAGGACTTTGGTATGCAGGTGAGAAATTCTCGCCAGAAGCCAAGGCAGACGTCGAAGCCAAAGTAGCAACTATGATTGACGTTTATAAATCACGCCTTCAAACAGCGGATTGGTTGGCTCCTGAGACGCGCGAAAAAGCTATAACGAAGCTGAATGTCATCACACCTCATATCGGTTATCCAGAAAAATTGCCAGAGACCTATGACAAGAAGATTATTGATGAGAACTTGTCACTGGTTGAGAATGCACAGAAGTTAGTTGAAATTTCAATTGCTCATAGCTGGAGCAAGTGGAATAAACCTGTTGATCGTAGTGAGTGGCACATGCCTGCCCACATGGTTAATGCTTACTATGATCCACAGCAGAACCAAATTGTTTTCCCGGCAGCTATCCTGCAAGCACCTTTTTATGATATTGCGCAAAGCTCATCAGCCAACTATGGTGGTATTGGGGCTGTAATTGCTCACGAGATTTCCCATGCCTTTGATACTAATGGTGCTTCCTTCGATGAAAACGGTAGTCTTAAGAACTGGTGGACTGAAGACGATTACGCAGCCTTTAAAGAACGTACTGATAAAATTGTGGACCAGTTTGAGGGCTTGGATTCTTATGGTGCTAAGGTCAACGGCAAACTGACTGTTTCTGAGAATGTGGCAGACCTTGGTGGTGTGGCGTGTGCCTTAGAAGCAGCTAAACGTGATGAAGATTTTTCGGTTCGAGAATTCTTTGTCAACTTTGCGACGATTTGGCGTACGAAGGCACGTGAAGAATATATGCAAATGTTGGCTAGCGTGGATGTTCATGCCCCAGCTAAATGGCGTACCAATGTTATCGTGACCAACTTCGACGAATTTCACAAAGAATTTGACGTCAAAGAGGGAGACGGCATGTGGCGTGCCCCAGAAGATCGTGTTATTATTTGGTAAAAAGTGATGAAATCTGTCCAAAATGGACGGATTTCTTTATTTTTATACATGTAAGGGTTTACATAATATGTATAAACACTGTAATAGATTTGTGTTAAAACTTGTGAAGTTTTTAACAAGCATTCAAAGGAGTTTCATATGACTAAACAAACTAAAGATGTTCAAACAGTAATAGATGAATTGGCAACAAAAGGTGTTGAAGCCCTCGATGCCATGGCTAACTTTACGCAGGAGCAAGTGGACCACATTGTTCACCAAGCTGCGATTGCTGCTCTAGATAAACATATGTATTTGGCAAAATTGGCTGTTGATGAAACAGGCCGTGGTATTTATGAAGATAAAGCCATCAAAAACATGTATGCTTCTGAATACATTTGGAATAGTATTAAATATGACAAGCCAGTAGGCGTTATCGCTGAAGATAAAGAACAAGGTTTGGTTTCTATCGCTGAGCCAGTAGGCGTTATCTGTGGGGTGACACCAACAACTAACCCAACCTCAACAACGATTTTCAAAGCCCTTATCGCTCTTTAGACTCGCAACTCTTATTGTCTTTGCCTTCCACCCATCAGCTCAAAAATCATCTGCAGAGGCAGCTCGTATCGTCCGTAATGCAGCTATTGAAGCGGTGCACCTAAGAACTGTATTCAGTGGATTGAAGAGCCATCTATCGAAGCAACTGGTCTTTTGATGAACCATCCTAAGATTGCCACAGTACTTGCGACTGGTGGGCCTGGTATGGTTAAGGCAGCTTATTCAACTGGTTAAACCTGCTCTTGGTGTAGGCGCTGGGAATGTCCCATCTTATATTGCTGCTGATGCTAAAGTTAAGTGTGCTGTCAATGATATCATCGTTTCAAAAACTTTTTGACAATGGTATGATTTGTTCTTCTGAACAAGCAGCTATCGTTGACGCAGCTATTTATGATGAAGTTAAGGCTGAATTTGAAGCACATCAATGTGTCATTATTTCTAAAAAAGCTGATATTGCTAAATTGGAAAAAGTAGTTCTTAATGAAGCACGTATAGCTGTAAACGGCGCTATTGTAAGTCACTCAGCTATCGAAATTGCTGAAAAAGCTGGTCTTAAAGTACCTGAAGAAACAAAAATGCTTTTGGCAGAAATTCCAGATGCAACAATGGAACACCCACTTGCCTTGGAAAAATTGTCTCCAGTACTTGCCCTTATCAAATCTGATGGCGTTGAAGATGGATTCAAAAAAGCAGAAGGCATGCTCAATTTGGGAGGTATTGGACATACAGCTGTTATTCACACTGAAAATGAAGAGCTCCAACTCCAATACGGTATCCGTATGAAAGCTTGCCGTGTCTTGGTGAATAGTCCATCGGCTGAAGGTGGCATTGGTAATATCTATAACAACATGATTCCATCATTAACTCTTGGTTGTGGTTCACATGGTCATAACTCAATTTCACACAATGTTAGCTCATTTGATCTCTTGAATGTCAAGACATTGTCAAAGCGTCGCAATAACATTCAATGGTTTCGTGTCCCAACAAAAATCTTCTTCGAAAAAGATTCAATAACTTACTTGCGTCACATTGAAGCTGACCGGGTGATGTTGGTTTGTGACCCTGGTATGGTTCAGTTTGGTTACGCTGACTTGGTTAAACGCAATTGGAACTTAACCGCCATAGACCAGCAGTAGATGTTTTCTCAGATGTTGAGCCAAATCCATCTACAATACAGTTTATAAAGGGTTGGAACGTTTTGTAGACATCCAACCAGATGTGATTATCGCTCTTGGTGGTGGTTCTGCAATGGACGCTGCTAATGCTATCTGGATGTTCTTTGAATACCCAGATGTAAGCTTCTTCGGCGCTAAACAAAAATTCTTGGATATCCGTAAACGTACCTACAAGATTCCTTACGCTCAGAAGACACAATTCATCTGTATCCCAACAACTTCAGGGACAGGCTCAGAAGTGACGTCATTTGCGGTTATCACTGATAGTGAAACTCACATCAAGTATCCATTGGCAGATTACGCTTTGACTCCAGATATGGCCATCGTTGACCCTGATTTAGTAATAAGTGTGCCATCTCGTATTACAGCGGATACAGGTATGGACCGTTTTGACGCACGCTATTGAGTCTTACGTATCAGTAATGGCTAGCGACTATACACGTGGCCTCTCACTTCAAGCGATTAAACTTGTTTTTGAAAATCTCGAACATTCTTACCACTTTGGTGATGAAGAATCACGTGAAAAGATGCATAATGCGTCTACAATGGCTGGTATGGCCTTTGCCAATGCCTTTCCTTGGTATCAACCACTCACTAGCTCACAAGGTCGGTCCTATGTTTGACATTCCACACGGACGTACCAATGCGATTTTGATGCCTCACGTAATCCGTTACAATGGTCGTAATCCTCAAAAACATGCTATGTTCCCTAAAGATGATTACTTCCGTGCAGACAAGGATTACGCAGACATTGCTCGTTTTATGGGATGGGGTACTGATAAACAATCAGATGCTGAATTGGTTGAAGTTTTGGCACAAAAAGTTTACAAATTGGGTGTTGCCGTGGGTATCAACATGAACTGGAAAGGCCAAGGGGTTACGAAGAAACTTCTTCAAGACACTGTCTATACTTTGGCAGATCATGCGTACGAAGACCAAGGTACAACTTGCTAATCCCAAAGAACCTCTTATTTCAGAATTGAAAGAAATTGTCGAAGTTGCCTTTGACTACAAAGGTTAAGTGATAGCCTAAAGTAGCTCTATGAGGGCTACTTTTTTGCTAAAGGCTACTATATTAGAGTGCTTATCCAAATTAAAAATAAAGGGTTTTCCTGAATAAGATAGAAAACGCTTTAAAAATTGTTATAATAACCTTACGGTAAAATAAAGAGAGTTCTATGACAAAAGAAGAAGGACTTGGTTTGATGCCACAGTGCATCTTCTCAATCCTCAGGAAATGAGGTCATCAAGGGTCTCCATATGAAGGGAATAGAGCGACTAATAAGTTTAAAGAGATTTAATGTTGATAGGATGGTAACTGTTTACTTCAATCCTGGTCAAAAATTAAAAGAATCAAGGGACACAGTAACTTCAAAGAATAGTGTGGTGAGGGTAAATCAAAAGATATCAATTTTTCAACTAAGAATGATACCAAAGGAATGATACCAAAGATAAATTTTAAAAGAAAATCTGGGATAGAAATTCCGGATTTTTTCCGATATTTAAATGAAATTAAACAAGTGAAATCCGAATGATTCTCTCACAAGTTACAATATGTGTAGAAATTTTCTGACAATTATGCTACAATAAAGTCAAAGACTATCTAAAAAAGAGGATTTACCATGACACTTGTATACCAATCAACACGTGACGAAAACAATAAAGTAACAGCTAGTCAGGCTATTCTTCAAGGATTGGCAACAGATGGTGGCTTGTTCACTCCGCTGACAACACCTGAAGTTACTTTAGACTTTGATCACTTGAAAGATGCTTCTTACCAAGAAGTTGCTAAATTAGTTTTGTCTGCTTTCTTGGATGATTTTACTGAAGAAGAATTGGATTACTGTATCACAAATGCTTATGATGATAAGTTTGATACAGCTGCCATTGCTCCAGTGGTCAAACTTCAAAACCATTACAACCTTGAGCTTTTTCATGGTTCTACCATTGCTTTCAAAGATATGGCGCTTTCAATATTGCCCTATTTGCTAACAACATCAGCTAAGAAACAAGGTGTTGATAACAAGATTGTTATTTTGACAGCGACATCAGGGGATACTGGTAAAGCTGCCATGGCTGGTTTTGCAGATGTCCCTGAAACTGAAATTATTGTCTTTTATCCAAAAGATGGCGTTTCAAAAATCCAAGAACTGCAAATGACAACTCAAGCAGGTGCTAATACTCATGTTATTGCAATTGATGGTAACTTTGATGATGCCCAAACAAATGTGAAACGTATGTTTAACGATGTTGATTTGCGTAAGAAATTGTTGACTCATCATATGCAATTCTCATCAGCTAACTCAATGAACATTGGTCGTTTGGTACCACAAGTGGTTTACTATGTGTATGCCTATGCGCAGTTGGTGAAGGCAGGTCATATCAAAAATGGGGATAAGGTTAACTTCACAGTACCAACAGGAAACTTTGGTAACATCTTGGCGGCTTACTATGCAGGTCAAATTGGTGTTCCAGTTGGTAAAATAATCTGTGCTTCTAACGAAAATAATGTCCTTACAGACTTCTTTGCAACAGGTACTTATGACAAGAAACGTGACTTCAAGGTAACGACAAGTCCTTCTATGGACATTTTGGTATCTTCTAACCTAGAACGCTTGATTTTCCATCTCCTTGGTAATGATGCGGTTAAGACTAAAGAGCTTATGGATGCGCTTGTGACTAAAGGTGAGTACACTTTGGCTGATGCAGATAAAGGTATCCTTGATTTGTTTGCAGCGGGATTTGCAACTGAGGATGAAACAGCTGCTGAAATCAAACGTGTTTATGAAGAAGACAAGTATATTGAAGATCCTCACACAGCGGTTGCTTCAGCTGTTTACGAAGCATACGTTCAAAAGACAGATGATCACACACCAACAGTTATCGCTTCAACAGCTAGTCCATACAAGTTCCCACGTGTAGCGGTTTCAGCTATTACTGGTAAAGATAGTGGTGATGACTTCAAGGCGGTAGAAGACTTGCACCAACTTTCAGGAGTAGATATCCCAGCTGCTGTAGATGGACTTGAACGTGCAGAAGTTCGCCATAAAACAGTTGTTGCTGCAGCTGATATGCAGAAAGCAGTTGAGAGCTATCTTGGTGTATAAGAAAAAAATAGGAGCTGAGAAATCAGCCCTATTTTTATCAATATAAAAGAAAATATTATGACAGAAACAAAGAAAATTTTAAACATAGCCTTACCGGCTATGGCTGAGAACCTCTTACAAATGTTGATGGGGATTGTTGATTCTTACCTAGTAGCTCAGGTTGGTATTGTTGCTATATCGGGGGTTTCCGTGGCCAATAATATCATTACGATTTATCAGGCTATCTTCATTGCGCTGGGGGCTTCAAGTGCTAGTGTCATTGCTAGAAGCCTAGGAAAAGGAGACGTTAAAGCGACTAACAGGGATATCTGGGATGCTATTATTATTACTCTTGCTCTTAGTATCGTCTTGGGTCTACTCTCCATTTTTTTTGGTGGAGCCATTCTTAATCTTCTGGGAACTGAGCAATCTGTGACTCAGGCTGGCAGCCTCTATTTGGCTATAGTCGGTGGAGGTGTGATCTTTCTGGCTTTGATGACTACCTTTGGTAACATACTACGAGCCAAGGGACGTCCTCGTATTTCCATGGTCGTCAGTCTTTTGACCAATCTTCTTAACGCTCTTCTATCTTCTTTGGCTATTTTTGTTGGACATTGGGGGATTATTGGGGTAGCTACAGCTACGGTTTTTTCTCGCCTAGTTGGGACAGTCATATTATGGACTGCAATGAAATTGGATGTGAAACAGTTTGAAGTTACCAAACCTTTTAACAAGGAGTTGTTGGGAATTGTTCTACCAGCAGCAGGTGAGCGGTTGATGATGCGTGCAGGGGATGTTGTTATAGTAGCCATCATCGTTACCTTTGGTACAGCAGTTGTTGGTGGTAATGCCATTGGTGAAAATCTCATCCAGTTTAACTATATGCCAGGTATGGGGGTGGCTACAGCCACGGTTATCTTGGTTGCTAATAGTTTGGGGCGAGGGGATACGGCGCAGATGAAGCGTATTATACGAGAGTCTTACTGGATTTCAACTTTCTTGATGGTTTTGGTTTCTGGAAGCATCTTACTTTTTGGCCAGGGCTTGTCAAGTTTCTTTACAGATAACAAAGTAGCTATTGCTGCTAGTCAGGTCGTTATTCTTTATTCATTCCTAGGGAATCCCGTAACTTCGGCGACTTTAGTCTTCACAGCAGCCTGGCAAGGTCTTGGGAAGGCCAAGATACCTTTTTACGCAACGACTATTGGGATGTGGCTAATCCGAATTTTCTCAGGCTACTTCCTAGGAGTGAGTTTGAGAATGGGCCTTGCAGGTGTCTGGATTGCAACGGTTGTTGATAATATATGGCGTGCGATCTTTCTCTACGTGATGTATCGTCATTATCTAGCAAAGAGACAGTTTAGATAGTAACATGATGGGGAGATGCTTTTATTTAAAAGGTATCTTCTTCTTATTTTTTACAAGTAGTCTCGAATATGATAGAATAAACTGATAAAAACTTTTTGAGGTAGTAATTATGACTGTAAAAATCAATACAAAAGATGGTCAAATCGAATTGTCAGATGATGTCATCGCAACAGTAGTTGGCGGTTCAGCAACAGAAATTTTTGGCGTTGTCGGTATGGCAAGTAAGAGTGCTATCCGAGATAATTTTCAAGCACTTCTTGGAAAAGAAAACTACGCAAAAGGAGTTGTCGTGAAATCTACTGATGCAGGTATCGCTGTGGATGTCTACACTGTTATGAGTTATGGTGTTAAGATTAGTGAGGTTTCAAAAAATATTCAAGAACGTGTGAAATTTAATCTTGAGAATCAACTCGGTATCAAGACAGAGGCAGTAAATGTTTACGTTCAAAATATCAAAGTTGTAGGAGAAAACTAGTGTCTAAAATTACAACAAGCTTACTTCAGGAGATGGTCCAAGCAGCAGCAACGCGTCTAGGTAAGCAAGCAGAATATGTGAATTCACTCAATGTCTTCCCAGTACCAGATGGAGATACTGGAACTAACATGGGAATGACTATGGATAATGGATCCAAAGCTGTCGCAGATCAAACAGCTTCAACAGTTGGTGAAGTTGGTCAGATTTTGTCTAAAGGTCTCTTGATGGGTGCCCGTGGTAACTCAGGTGTTATTACGTCACAATTGTTTCGTGGTTTTTGTCAAAGCATCAAGGATAAAACGGAACTTGACGGCCAAGATCTAGCTCACGCCTTCCAATCAGGTGTTGAAGTTGCGTATAAAGCTGTTATGAAACCTGTCGAAGGAACAATCCTTACAGTATCACGTGGTGCAGCTTCAGCAGCGATTAAGAAAGCTGAGTCTACTAATGATGCTGTTGAGGTTATGCGTGCAGCTCTTGACGGAGCTAAGGCCGCTTTGGCTAAGACACCAGAGATGCTTCCAGTATTGAAAGAAGTTGGTGTAGTAGACTCAGGTGGTCAAGGTTTAGTCTTTATTTATGAAGGTTTCTTGTCAGCCCTAACAGGTGAGTATATCGCTTCAGAGGACTTCCAAGCGACACCTGCTACTATGACAGAGATGATCAATGCAGAACATCATAAGGCAGTTGCAGGTCATGTTGCAACAGAAGATATTACCTTCGGATACTGTACGGAAATCATGATTGGTCTCAAACAAGGTCCAACTTATGTGAAAGACTTTGACTATGAGGAGTTTCAAAATTACTTGAGTAATCTTGGGGATTCTCTCCTTGTTGTTAACGACGATGAAATTGTAAAAGTTCACGTCCATACAGAGGATCCGGGTCTTGTCATGCAAGAAGGCCTTAAATATGGTGCTCTTGTCAAAGTTAAGGTTGAAAACATGCGTAATCAACACGATGCACAAGTTCAAAAAGCAGCAGCCATTCAAGCTTCGCCTTCTGCTCCTAAAGACTTTGCCTTTATTGCAGTTGTTGCCGGAGATGGACTTGCAGATATCTTTAAATCACAAGGAGTTGACTATGTGATTTCAGGTGGTCAAACAATGAACCCATCAACGGAGGATATCGTTAAGGCTATTGAGCAGGTTAATGCCAAGAATGTTATCATCTTGCCAAATAATAAAAACATCTTTATGGCAGCACAATCAGCCACTGAAGTAGTGGATGTTAATGCGGCTGTTGTTGAAACACGTACAGTTCCACAAGGCTTTAGAAGCTTGCTTGCTTTCGATCCAAACCAAAGTATCGAAGCTAATGTTGAAGCTATGACAGTTAGTCTTTCGGATGTAACAAGTGGTAGCGTGACTTTGGCAGTACGTGACACAACTATTGATGGCCTTGAAATTCATGAAAATGATATCCTTGGTATGGTAGACGGTAAGATTCTTGTATCTACACCAGATATGGATCAAGCCCTTCTTGATACCTTTGAAAAGATGATTGACGAAGACAGCGAAATTGTTATGATTTACGTCGGCGAAGAAGGCAATCAAGAACAAGCACAAGCGATCGCTGAAAAATTGGAAGAGATTCATGAAGATATCGAAGTTGAAATCTTCCAAGGGGACCAACCTGTGTACCCATATATCTTTAGCGTTGAATAATTTAAAAATAATCATTTTGGAAGTCTTAGGGCTTCCTTTTTTGTTTAAATAGTTTCGATACTAAAAAGTCATTTTTTGGAATTACAGAAATATTCCGAAAATTCATTGATATTACCTTCCAAAGTGGTAACATATGTTGTAAGAAATTTTATAGATTGAAGGTAAGATCATGAGAAGTGATATGATCAAAGTTGGTGTTGATAAAGCACCAGCACGTGGCCTTTTGTATGCGACTGGACAGGTTAAATCTTCTAAGGATATGCAAAAGCCCTTTATGCTATTTGTAATTCTTATATTGATATTGTTCCAGGACATGTCCACCCACGTGAATTAGCGGATATTGCCAAGGAGGCTATCCGTGAAGCTGGTGGTATTCCTTTTGAGTTTAATACTATTGGTGTGGATGACGGGATTGCCATGGGACATATTGGGATGCGTTACAGCCTCCCTTCACGAGAATTAATTGCTGATGCTGCAGAAACCGTTATTAATGCCCACTGGTTTGACGGTGTGTTCTATATCCCAAACTGTGATAAGATTACACCAGGAATAATTTTGCAGCCATGCGTACTAATGTGCCGGCGGTATTCTGTTCAGGTGGACCTATGAAGGGTGGCGTTGATATGACTGGTCATCAGGCTACTTTATCAAGCTTGTTTGAAGCTGTAGGTACTTACCAGTCTGGAGATATGAGCAAGGAAGAGCTTGATTATTTAGAGAAAAATGCCTGTCCAACTTGTGGTTCATGTTCAGGAATGTTTACTGCTAACTCAATGAACTGTTTAATGGAAGTTTTGGGTCTTGCCCTTCCAGGTAACGGTACTATCCTAGCTGTTTCAGACGAACGTCGTGAATTGGTTCGTCAAGCAGCCACAAAATTAATGGATAACATCAAAAATAATGTTCGCCCACGTGATATTGTGACCAAAGAAGCCATCGATGATGCTTTTGCTCTAGATATGGCTATGGGTGGTTCAACCAATACCGTTCTTCATACCCTTGCTATTGCGCGTGAGGCTGGTATTGACTATGACCTTAAGGACATTAATGATATTGCTAAGAAGACACCTTATCTCTCTAAAATTGCTCCCTCCAGCATCTATACCATGCATGATGTACATGAAGCAGGTGGTGTTCCAGCCATTATTAATCAGTTGATCAAGAAAGGTGCCATTAAGGGTGATCGTATTACGGTTACTGGTAAAACCTTAAAAGAAAATGTAGCTGGTGCTAAAATCAAAAATGAAGAAATTATCCATCCAATCGAGCAACCTATTTTACCGGTTGGCGGTTTGTCTATCCTTTATGGAAATATTGCTCAGGATGGGGCTGTTATCAAGGTTGGTGGTGTAGATCCATCCGTTAAAACTTTCCGTGGTAAGGCTATTTGTTGCGATTCACAAGCTCAAGCTCTTGAATTGATTGATAATGGAACAGTTAAGAAGGGCCATGTTGTTGTCATTCGTTACGAGGGTCCTCAGGGTGGTCCTGGTATGCCAGAGATGTTAGCGCCAACCTCTAAGATTGTAGGCCGCGGTCTTGGCAAGGATGTTGCTCTGATTACTGATGGTCGTTTCTCAGGAGCAACTCGTGGTATTGCTATTGGTCACGTATCTCCAGAAGCTGCGGAAGGTGGCAATATAGCTCTGATTGAAGATGGGGATGAAATTGTGATTGATCTTCCGAATCGTACCCTTGATTTGCTCGTTGATGATGTGACACTTGAAGCACGCCGTAAGCACTT
>ENA-OPSO01000868-OPSO01000868.1-human-gut-metagenome-genome-assembly--contig:-NODE-868-length-12201-cov-1.863741_pt1 | contig 12201 bp, 18 predicted proteins | sample MGYA00241455_ERZ501902 | MGnify/ENA primary metagenome ERZ501902 (study PRJEB25962, sample SAMEA2042405) | human gut metagenome | biome: human gut; feature: human-associated habitat; material: faeces...
CCACCGCCTGCACCTTTCATAGCTCTCTGCTCTGAAACTTCATATTTGTTCATCAGTTATTCCTCCTCTTTTAAAAAAAATACCCTTTTGTATCAATTTGTGTGCATTCATAAATAATTGTATGCTTATATACATCTCTATCTAAGTTAGGTGTCGGTTTACTTGTAATAACCCTAAGGTTGTATTGATCCGTACATAATTTGTCTATGATTTCTTCTATATCACGATAAACAGAATATCGAGAATACATTTGCCCTTCGATTTCTGTATCTTTCGTATAGATATCAAATTGAATAAACACCTTACTTTCACGAATGATATTAAAACTGTCTCGTTTATGTAAGGTATTGTCTTTTTCTGTGATGATAACCTCATTTTGAAATGTTTTAGGATATGACAAAACAGACGGATTAAAAATACATTCATCCGTCAATTTCTCCGTAATTTTCTTTTTAATTAAGTCATACGCAAAATGTCTCATATCATAACCCTCCAAAAACTTCGTTTAGCACTTCATTAATAATAGTGTCAAATCCACCGTGATATAAATAATCATTTACAGCATCAAATAAAAAGGCATGAGCTTCCATGCCTTTCGTCCAATGTAAATTATGCTCCTTATCGTAAAAGAACCACCCCTCATCACCATGTCCTTTTACATCATAGCTATAATTACCACTATCCGGGTGCGTTCCTTTTCCAACACTCCCTGTACCATATTCAACAAATGCTGCATGGCTACAATAATTTATCAATGACTTCTCTAATATGTTGATTACCCAACTATTCTCAAGTTCATGCGTTAGTACATACCAACTAGAATTACCGGTTGTTGTTTGTATATGTTCATTTGCTTTATCTTGAATATATGATAAAGATTTTTCAATGAATTTAGGCTTCATTTTTTTAAACATTTCCGATGCTTTTTTAAGTCTTTTATAATAATCATTCAATCCATTAACAGATAATTCAACAATCATTTTATACGTTCAAAATAAACCAATAGCTTAACACCTTGTGGACGCACTGTATCAATACGGTAATTAGCTTTACTCCCATAAATTTCTTCATCATTAGGATTTGTACCGTATAAATAAGCTTTGTCTTTTTCATTTATTACTCCATGATAAGCATACATGGGTAACAGTGCTTTTGCCATGTGTTTAATCCTTTCGCCAAACTCATAAAACTCAACGGAACCATTCAATGAATTAAGCTTAACCCCACTAATTTTATATGGTTCTCCATACTCATTAACAGGGTTATCGAAATTGTCTTTACCTTCTTTTAAAAGAGGTGCAATCCATATATCTTGCATCATTTTGGAAAACCTACCTTAGCTATTTCAAAAGCAAGAGCATTTGAAATTTCTGTACCATCAAGTGTGAATTGGTATCCATTTTCTGAATATTGTTTCACACCTCCCGCAACGCCTAACACATACTTTCGGTCAAGTAATTCAAAACATGCACGTCTTATCCAATCCATAAAAACAAGATTTTGAATATCATAAGTATCTTCGTGTGTTAATTTAAGATACTGTGTAACAGCGTAGGTTATCGCTTCTTCTCTATCTTGTTCGGTTGTAGTTGGGTATTTTTCTTCCAACCTATTCATTAGATCGGGAAAATCGGTCCGAATTTTCATGACTGCACCTCCTAACATTTATTACTTTGCAGTATTTTTTTCTTCCTTCAACAAGTTGGCACTTAGTTCCGGATCAATAGTCAACTTAACTGCTTCGCGTTCATCTGCAAAATAAAAGACACCATATTTGCGTGAGTACATCGTATTCAAACGTTTATTTTCGTCTGTACGTTCCTGTACAATCTCGGTGCCTTTCTTATTCAAATATTTAACTGCTTTCTTCGTTGCAAGAATAATTGTTCCTTTTGTTGCGATTTTTGTAATATAAATATTTACACCAGCAACAGTACCAATATACCCTTGACGTACAAACGCTTCAACATATTTCAAATCGTCTTTTAAATTTTTACGCAAACTTGCAACATCTTCTTTATGACATAATGCAAAAACATTAGGTTTATCATTTTCGGTGTTAAACATTGTTGCTCCATCTACAAATGCGTTAAAATCAAATTTTCCAACCTTCACTTCGAGCGTAGCTTTTTGGAATTCTGCCATAGCTTTTGCGTTTGCAGTGTTAAACATATCAACAGACATGTGATTCAAACCATCTTTAATAATATTAGGGTCATTCATCAATTCTTCATCGTACCAAGGGAAACGGTTCTGTAGCAATTCAATTTCCTTTTCGCTCGTTTCCATAGACACTTCAATATTTTTGGTGTTTCCTTCACCCATTTTTAATGTTTCAGTACCATCAGTAGCTTTGTATGTATGAATTACAATTTTACTTCCCGGCACCCCTACCAAAGAATTATCTACTGTACAAAATTGCATCAGATCAAGATAACTTTTGTACTGATCTTCAAATTTCGTTTGTAACACAAAATTGCTATATCCACTATGTGTGTGATTTAATGACATTTTTATTTACCTCCTTATTATTTGTATTTTTCTGCTAATTCAGGGTGTTCCTTGAATGCTTTCTCTAATTCATCTAAAGACATTTTTGAAACATCAAGCGTAATCTCTTGATTGTTGCTATTGCTTCCATTTGCCGGGTGTTCGGTATTTTCAAGTTCTAAAGTAGCAATTTTGTCTTGTAACTCTTTAGTTACTTCTTTTGCACCATCGGTAATTGCTTTTGCTAAGGCATCAGCATCGCCCTCTACCGCACTTTTCACAATGTCTTTGATTACTTTTTCGCTAAACCCCGAATTTACAAGTGCATTGTTCATTTTCAATGACTTATTTTCTTTCTCAATTTCAAGCATTCTTTCTTCCTTTTCTTTTGCTTCTAATTCTTTTTGTGCTTGTTCACTCAATAATGCTTTCCATTTCTTTTTGTAGTCCGCTGCTTCACTAGTTGCTTTATCAAGCAATTCTTTAGCTACAACTTCTTCCTCTTTCGTTGTATCTGGTGTGTTCGCATTTGCACTGTTATCAGTTGTACTTGTTGTTTGTGTATTTACTTCACTCATTTTATTACTCCTTGCGTTTTATACGACTTCTCTGTCCTTTGCGATTTAAGACTTCTCTGTCCATGTTTGCGAAATTTATCTACCCTTTCTCTAGGGCAAAAGAAAAACACCCAAATGGGTGTCATTCTTTGGTTACTTCTATTTCATCTTCTACTTCCGTAGTTTCTTCCTTTTGAGTAACTACAACATTATTCTTCGCCTCCTTGTCCGCTTTATCCCATGCCTGCGCATCTTCATGGGAATTTGCCGATATACCCACATAATTCAACGAAATTTCTTTTGGAACATTCATTGAATATAAATTTTGTAGTGATTGTGTTTTGACTAGCAAGTTATCATTTCTATTTCTATTGAAGTTAATTTCAATATCAGTGATATCCAATGTTTTAATAGGACACGATGGGTGTTTGATGCAAATAGCCAAACATATTTCAAGCATATTCTTTTCGGATTCCTTAAGCATGATTTCTTCATTATCCGCAACTACACTAGCACTCGCCCAACCTCCACCGAGGTTTCTAGCTTCTCCTGTATCTCCACCTGATGTAGATTGTGTTGTAGGTTGCGGTACTCCGACAATGCTATAAGCTACTTTGATAAGTGCTTCATATTTTTGCATTACATCTCCATGATTAAGAGCATTTACTAAATATTTAGCGTCTGCGGGTCGTGATGGATCCGTAGTATTTAACTGCATCGCCCTGTTTTCTAATACACCGTCCATTGATTGTTTTGATATTTTTTGGTTATAAACCAATAAAATGCTATTTACATAATCAATTACATTATCTACTTCATTAGACGATATCATATTGGCTGCATCTAAAATAGATTCAACAACTTCCACTATACCAATTCTAGCGGAATTTATTTTCCATTCACTAAAAGGTACATAACCAATATAATGTCGTTGCTTACTTAAAAAATTTACACCGTTTATGCTCGGAAATAGTGTGTTACATGAAAAACGATAAGAATACTTATGATCGTATATCATGATTTCATACTTCGGAATTTCCGGTACATCTGATGGAATTTCTGTAATAATGCCACCAAATAACATTTCATGTGTATAATTCGAGGAATATACGATAAACGATCTAGTATATTCAAGATTAAAAATTTCAAATGGCGCTTTCTTGGTAACGTCCATACCGGCATAATTTTTTCTTGGCAAAATCATACGATTACCTGCACCTGCGATATATACATCTTCTGAAATATCAATATTTTTACGTGGCTTTTTCTGTTCGGTCATATATTTTGATAAAAATGTTAATTCATCGGTACAACTTCCACTTTCTGCACAAGAATACTTCGTATCATTGCCATATAAATACCCTTTTTTAAATTCAACCATAAAAAACGGGTGCCTTTCATCAACGATACTGTTTTCTTTATCCGGATTAGCTTTTCGTTCTTTCTTTTGGATATTCGATTTGCCTGCATAAACATTAAATAGATGCTTATAGTCATAAATATTACTACTCAAATCATTAAAAACCTTTGGTAGATATCGCTCAATAATGTGTTCATTTAACATTTCTTTTGATACAGGTATTTCTAACTTTTTCCTTCCCGTCATAATCTTAAAACCGGAATAGTCGATATCCCCGTAAGTTCGTGATGGATTTGGATTACCTGTATCAATAACATCATAAACACTATTATCAATACGTGTTGCTTGTTTTTCATTTTCTGACATTCTTCCACCTCCTCACAAAATTAAAGGTAACCACGTTTGAATGTGCCAACCTCGGGGAATTCAACTCCACTATCTATAAACTGCATTGCATAGATAACTAGCGCATCAATACCATCATCAAACTTATTTGGATAATTAAAAGAATATGCGGTTATTTCTTCCATTGCTAACCCCATATCACTATTTAAAGAGAACATTCCTTTACATGGGAAAACGATATAATTTCTAACATCTGATTGATGGTCCTTAATACGTTGCTCTTTGTTCTGCGTTGAATATTTCTCGATAATGGTGCAATGCAGATAGTTTTTAAACCGAAGTCTTTCTTCCAAAACCTCTTTTAAACTTGTATCGGTATTGTTTTCCAACACCAAGATATTGATGCGATGCTCAATAATCTTATCGACGATCACATCGTACATTTCTTTCATCGCCTTTTTACGATATAAGAAATCTACAAGATAATGCTTATCTTCGATTTTGTAACATATTGGCATAGAAACATAGTTTTTACCACGTCTCGCAGGGTCAAGTGAAGCGTAGCGAGATTGTGCTTGTTCAAATAATGGTTTTGTTTCGTAGGTTTGAAGTACATTGTAATTAAATTCAAGACCTTCCGGTGCGATAGGGTTCTGCTGATAAACAGCTTGCCACAAAAAGCGTGTCATTCCTCTCTTTATATCAAGCAAATACTTTGTCGCATATCTTCGAGGACAAGTTGATTGATTATTACGGTCAAGAGCAGGAATTCGTATAAAGCAACCGGAACGATCACTTGTAATCTCGACATAAGGATACTTCTTATCCTCACTCAAACCTTTCGATTTCGCCACATCATATAAGACATTAAGTAAATCCGTATCTGCCCACATCGTACCTAAAAGCATCGTCTTTTGCTTATCATCATCGGCACGTGATGACCAATCTGAATAATATCGCTGTGTTAATTGATTGTGTAGCTGCACATTATTACATTCGATTTGTCCTTTCAACAAATCATCAATAACAACAATCTTTCCACGCTTTCCCGTTGCTTGCGCTTTGTTCGCAGTGTGTCGTTAATACACTACCGTTCATTTAAGAACTGCTTGTATTTTCATACAAGATCAGACTATATCTTTATCTGTCGTAAAACAGATACCCACCATTTCCACCCACTTGGGTGTACGGAATAATTCCTAGTCGTTGAACGTTCTCTTATTAAGAGCTTCGCTGCTGATTGCCATGCCATATAGTGGTTTAGGTTTCCAGCAATTAGATGGGATTCACTGTAATATCACTACTACAGTGAGCCAACTGACCATCACGGGTAAAACCGAATAGATTGTATTCATCTTCGCAATCACATAAGCAATACGAATACTTATCTTCTTGTTTAAATATATTTTTGACATTTTGATAGCGAGGAAATATTTCTGCAAAAGCTTTTGATTTGATAATCGCTTTTGTTTGTCTCGTTGTAATCTTAACTAAGTCATCAGAGTATGTGATTCGCAATATTTGCAAGTTTGGGTCATTGCCATGCGCATTAGCTACAAATAAATTACCAAAATATGACTTTCCAAGACCGGGCATACAAGAAGTACGCATAATATTCATATTATCCGATATCGCAAACTCATCGGCGTACGAAAACACACACTCCATTGTATCCATTGTCTTGTCCCACACCTTTTTACGTTTATATTGCTCAATATATAAAGCAAAATTCCTTAAGATGCGTCTTGCAGATAATGCGAAGAACAACTTTAATAAATCCACCATGTTTGTCGCTAAACGATTGCCACTTTTACAGTCTTTAGTACGTACAATAGCTTCATTTAGCTTTGGTAAAACTTCTTGATCTATTAACTGACATATTCGATATTGCTGTCTTAAATCATTGTTTTCATAAGCGTAATCATATTGAAGTATCATCGCATCGTACATAACTTTCGCTACTTTATACAGCTTTGGTATATCGTTAAAATTACAAGTCCTTAATGCATCTCTTGAAACTCGAACGACACTTGATAAATCTTCCATTAACTTTTTTATCTTCCTTTACGATATTCTTCTAACCATTTTCGATACTTCTCGCAACGATTTCCCAAATCACAATTTCTCGATCTAGGACAAGCCTCTTTTTTGCCTGCGTGGCAAGGTGCAGCTTTAATACCCATATACGCCCTCCTCGCTAACTTCGCTATCATCTACAATCAATTCACCGGGCATCGTTTCTTCAATTTTGATATGAATGATTGTATCTTTGTATTTTTTAATAATCGCTAGAATTTCTTTTACAGTAACGTAATCGCCAACTTTCAATGGAACATTCGTGAATGCTCTAACGTAGGCATACCCGGTATTCACTTTTCCATTCAATCCTTGATTAACGTCTTGTACTTGAAATTGTTGATATTTACCATTTCTCGTTTCCCCAAGTAAGATATCAACATTCTTCTCGGGGTGATTTTTATAATGATAGTTAGCCAAAACTCTTAGCTTTGAACCTTTTGAAATCACAAGACCACCTCCTGAAATAAAAAAAAAGACCCTCTATAGGTCTAACAAATAATTTAATGAATTGATGTATCAACAAGGCGATAAGTACGATACATCTGCTTTTGTATTTTCGGTCAATACCAAACTGTAAAGATTTTATAAAATTTTTAGAAAGTGAAAGGAGAACAACAAATATGAAAATATGCTTATTGACCGCACATCGATTTTATTATGTAATCGAAACCCAACATAGAAAAAGCACGCATCAACCTTTCAGTATCAACGTGCCATGAGTTGCAGTTTTTTTATCTGCTAACTTCATACTATATCCAGTTTTATTTTTTTGTCAAGTTGACAAGTCAAGTAAAAGTTTTCCACACTGTATTGGAAATTATGCAGTCTAAAATATGCATGATTATTCTTGAGTATGGCTATTTTGAATGAATATAAAAGAGTGAAATTGAAAAAATTCTTCGTGTGGGAGATTGGGGTAACTAAGGTGCTATATTGATAAAAAAATAGGGAGGGGGGTTATATATATGCCTTATTTAAAGTGTTTTGGTGTTAAAAAAAGGTTCGTTTATTTTACACTCACATATAATATTATACATTTTCAATGATTTTTTTAATACATTATGACCATCACGTATAAAAAAACTATTCTATTTTCATATATGCGTAAAAAACTGCTTTTATTTCCTCTCCTCTTTGCCCTCATGCCTCTCTCATTCTCCTGTATATTATATAATAATAGTATATATAATACTTAATATAAAATAAAAATAAAAGAAAGAATAAAAATATTTATATATAGATTATTAAATATACATATTAGATATATATAACACTACCTACAACACTAGCAGCACAACCATAACTCATACATGCTATTTTCTTCTATTAGATCATGAATATACTGCGCCATACTATTATATATACATATTACATATAATACATATTATAAATAAACATATAATAAATAATAAAAAGAGTAAGTATATTACATACTACATATACATAGTGCATATATATACTAAGAGGCAACAATATACTACCACTGTACTACCTCTCCATAACTGCCCTTTTCAGCCGTTCTAAGCGCTGTTTTGCCTTATATACTATCTATATATACAAATATATAAAAATACATCATATACAATTAAAAATAAGAAATAATATAAATATATGCTCACATCATTCATCTTTATTCCTTGTATCGCTTATTTTAACCCACCTAGAAACGTTATTTCATGTTTTCGTAGCTTCTTATATTCCTTAACTAAAAAAAGCGCTCTAAAGCGCTGAAATAAAGAAATATTAAGATATAATAAAAAAATACTCGTGCTTGAGTATCTTTTTAATTATTGTTTGATTCTGCATACTCTACTAAAACATTGTAATTGACATTGAATAAGAGCTTATCCAATTCATTTACATCAATTTCCTCATTACAATATTTATCCAGCGCCGAAATTAAATATTTAACCGCTAAATCATAAGTATCTTTATCCCTGGCATCGTATAAATACTTTTGCTCATAAGTTGCATAACCATCGACTACCGAAGGTCTCTTGTGATCTGAAAGTCTTATCATATATTCGCTTACATACCCAATTTCTGTTTCGAATTCATCTTTTAACGCTTCGTCGGTAAAATCCCAATTAAAATAAGTTGACCCTGATGCGCTTTCTTCTGTCCACGTTTTGTACTTTTTCATTTTTTAAACCTCTCTTTTTTTCTTTATGTTATAATTTCAATATTACTTATGCCCAAGTAAAGCACCAAATAATCCAATAATCGCTCCTACGATAGAAGCTAATGCCCTCAATATAAACATTGTTTTATTTTCCCTCCTTTGCTGTGCTCTCGTCTTTCTCTTCTTCCCATATTGTAAACGGATTAACGCCTTTTTTCAAGCTCCATATAACATATATAAACCACAAAATAACGCCGAGAGTAAATACAATCAATTCTAGTTTAGTCATGTTTCATATTCCTTTCAATCTCAAACGCTGCCATTTTATAAGCTTCTGCTTTCCCTCTCCAATTCGCAGCGGTTTCTTTATCGCTACATCTATGTGCTTCCATTTCGAAGTGATAAGCATAATTTTCAAATAATTCAATTGTTTCCTTAACGGTTCTTTTATCGCTCATTTTCTTTTCCTCCACATTCCCTATAATTTATAAAAATCTTCTTTAAACCACATTCCATCAAACCACTGTGCAACGCTGTCATAGCGTTTTGCGCCAAGTTCCCAAGCAAAGCTGCTACCGTTTCTTTCTGCCTTTTGGATACTTTCTAGATCGATTGTTATAACCGTTGGATCTATTCTATCTTGTCCTTTCCCCTTACATGAGCAACCACTACCGCAGCCATTAGATGGGATATACTCAAAGCTTACATCATAACCGTAAAAGTGGTTTTCTTCAATGTATAAGATATTACTGCTAGGCGTAATAATATAAGCCCATGCATGTTTATTGCTAACATATATTTCATATCCGTATTTCTTAAATTCTTCTAATTGTGTTCTCATGTCCTTATTCCTCCTCGTTTTCTAGATATTCATCAAATAATTCCTCTAATTCGCCATATAAAGTGATATTCCCGCATTTGTATAGTTTCAGTGATTCTTCTACTATTTCATCAATGTTGTCCATCAATTCGTTATTGTATTCATGCTCGCCTACGCTTTCCAAATTCCCGTAGCCGTTAAACCTGATATAAGGATCTAGCCAATTTTGGATATTACCGAAATACGTAGCTCTTGCGGCTTCCATAGGATTATTGAAATGAATATTGAAAAATTCATCATCAAACTCATAAGCCTTTAATCTGTAAAAATAACCATTATATCCGTAGCAAGCATCTACCAATTCCATTAAATTATCACAAGTTAGCTTTTCCTTTAATTGTTCTAGTTTCATTTCCTTTTCCTCCTCTATTTATATAAACTAACAATCATTTTATGAACGCTTGAACATTCTCTATATTGGTGTTTATTGGATTTATTCAACTTGATCCATACAACCGAATACAAGTAATTTAATTTAACTAAAAAGTAATTTCTTAATCCCATTCTTTTAATTGTTTTCATGTCTTTTTATCCTCCCGCCTCTTGGCTTCGTTAGGTATCTTACGCACATATAATAATGCTATAACCTTAAAAAGTCAATACATAATATTAAATTTATTGAATTATTTTATAAATTCATTTAATTATTTGTTAATGTCATAGCATTATGTTAAAATAATAACGGAGGTGCAACATGACAAAAAACAAAATAAAATCATTGCTATCATTGAAAGGATTTTCTTTTTCTGATTGGGCTAAACATTTAAATATTACGCCCCAAGCGTTAAACACTAAGAAAAATAAAAATCAATACAAATTCAGCGACTTGCTAAACCTAGCAGACTTAACTAACACCCGTTTATCCTTTATCGATAACGAAACTAACAAAGAGCTGATAAGTTTTGATAAAGATGATATAACTGTGTTATAATCTTAGTAGAGAGCTTGCAAGAGTTGGGGAACTTTTAACGGCTTTCTTTTTTTATTTCTTTCAAAAGCCTATTTACTGCATTTATTAGCAATCTCATTTCATGCAGCATTGTAATAATACTTTTCATTTCCTCACCCCCTTATTTTAGTAGCTCCGGAAACTACTTATATAAGGTTGCAAGCTCTCTTTTTGTAGCTCCTGCAACTTGAGGGTTGCCCTTGCTACGCATACATAGTACACTTTTTACGTTATATTGTCAATAAAAAAAGTAAACTTTTGAAATTATATTATAAAGTTTTAAAGTTATAAACATAACTTTTTATATTTACTTTCCATTGACAAAAAACGGATAAAACCTTATCATATTCTAGAAAGGGTATGTGCCATATAAAAACTGTTTGGAGGTTAAATATGATAAAAAATAAAATAAAAATACTGGAGAAGGAGAAAGAAGATTTAGAAAACAAAATTGCGTTACTTTTCAACAATTGCAACGAATTAGTATGTGAAGGCGTAAGAGTGGCTACAATTAAGGACTATACACGCAACACAATAGACACTGAGAAGCTAAAAACTGAATTTCCGTTGATATACGAATCAGTAAAAAAAGAATCAAAAGGGAAAACACTTAAAATTTTAAAATTATGATGGGAATTTTCGTTATCTTGTTAGTAATATTAATAATAAATTTTGCTGTATTATTTTTGGGAATATGGTTTTTGCCTTATTTAAGTATTTCTACATGTGAATTTTTCTTTGATATATTCCCTTCAATATCTGCTTTGGCTATGGCTTTTTCAATGTCTTATTATTATAACGACATACAAAAATACATGAGATTGAAGGAAATATTAGCGCACTTTGAAAAAAAAGAAAAAGAAAACAGAAGGAAGGAAATAATCAGAAAAAGAATGGAAAGAGAAATATTTGAGAGAGAAAATAACATGTTAAGGCGAAATTAAAAAAAAATAATCGTATATTTGTGGTGTTGACTACGACCAACAAAGAAGATATTCACGGTATATTACCGTAAAGAGGTTTGTTTTTAGGGTCGTAGCTAAAAATGAACCTCTTTTATTTTTCTACACGACCATGCAAAAAAAATCATTTATCCTACATTTAGATTCTTTAGACGTTTTTGATGATTTAAATAATCAGGAAGCGGGCGAACTGATTAAAACAATTATCAAGTATCAACGATTGAAACATAATGGTATGTCTTTTGACTTATCAGAAATTGATAATACACTGATAAGGGTTGCTTTTAAGCCGTTTAAAGCGCAATTTGACAGAGATTATGAAAAATACTTATCTATTGTAGAAAGAAATAAATTAAATGGGCAAAATGGGGGCAGACCTCAAAAAACAGAAGAAACAAATGCTTTTTCTGAAAAGCAAACGAAAGCAAAAAAAGCAAATGCTTATTTTGCTAAGCAA
>ENA-OPSO01000872-OPSO01000872.1-human-gut-metagenome-genome-assembly--contig:-NODE-872-length-12162-cov-2.037086_pt1 | contig 12162 bp, 17 predicted proteins | sample MGYA00241455_ERZ501902 | MGnify/ENA primary metagenome ERZ501902 (study PRJEB25962, sample SAMEA2042405) | human gut metagenome | biome: human gut; feature: human-associated habitat; material: faeces...
AGTATTTCTGCAACTTCTTGCACTCTGTTTTTTCATCTTATTTTTTAAATAATTCCATAATGTCTTAATGCCTTTTCGATCCCGTCATCTTCCAAATCTGCAGTCCGGTACGCACAATATGGAAAAATCTCTTTCATGCTATTCCCCATCGCAACACTGTTTGGTACAAACTGAAGCATCGGAAGATCGTTCGTGCTGTCTCCAAACGCATAGCAATCTTCCAGCAAAATTCCATAATAATCCATAAGCATCTGAATACCGGACGCTTTCGAAATCCCCTTTGGAACAATCTCATACATTCCAGCGCCTCTGTCTATACAATCAAATTTCTCTGAAATATAGTTGTAGAACATCTTATAGTCACTCACTGTATTCACCCATACTACAAATTTATCAAATAAAATTTCTCCATCTTCCAGCGACTTTGGAATATCAAATGCTTTCGTACCGAACCTTGCTCTTAAATCATGAAGAATTTTATGATCTGGAAGCTCTTCATCAAAGAACACACGATTTTCCTCCTCAAACACCGCTGTGATATTGCACGTTCTTAACATCTTAATAATTTCCCTGCAATATTCTTTTGTAAGTGTATTTTTAAAAATCGTCTTTTCTCCAACATAAATTGCCGTTCCGCATCCACAGACATAACCATCAAAACCTATCTCTTCTAAAAAATCATCAATACTAAATCTTGTTCGTCCCGTATTGATAAACGCCAAATGCCCATTTTCTCTTGCCTTGCGAATTGCATTCACCGCACTTTGTGGAAGGTAATGTGTTCCCTCTGCCACAAGTGTTCCGTCAATGTCAAAAAAAAGCATTTTTCGACTCATATTATTTGCCTCCTTCTCCATTCATGTAAACATTTAAACAAAAAAGTACCGCACCCTCTTGGAAATACTGATTTCCCTTGAAGTTACGGTACTTCTAATCTAGTCAGCTGAAAATCGGACTTGAACCGACGACCCCTTCATTACGAGTGAAGTGCTCTACCAACTGAGCTATTTCAGCAAGTGATTAAAACAAATCACAAGCTTTATTATATCGCATTTTCAAAAATATGCAACACTTTTTTCAAAAATTTACTGTTTAGCCTCTTCTTTCGGTAAATGCACAGTCATCTGCTGATAAGGTATTTCAATACCATTTTCGTCCATTGTCAGCTTAATTCTTTCTAGCAGCCTCCATCTCGTCGGCCAATACTCCTCCGTCTTCACCCATGATCTTGTTCCAATCACTACAGAACTTGCCCCAAGACTATCTACAAACACTAACACTTCTTCCTCTTTTAATACCGCTTCCTCTTCCATTAGGATCTGCTCAATCAACTGTTTTGCCTTTCTAAGATCTGCTTCGTAGGATATGTCTATCAAAAGATCCATTCTCCGCTCATTCTTTGCAGTCACATTGGTAAGACTGTTATTTGCCAATGCACCATTCGGAATTACAATAGTCTTGTTGTCAACAGTGGAAAGTTTTGTATAAAAAATTTGGATTTCTTTTACAGTACCTTCACACTTATTCGTGTCTTCAATAATATAATCTCCCACTACAAATGGTTTCAAAATCAAAATCAAAACACCGCCTGCAAAGTTCGATAGTGCGCCTTGCAGAGCAAGACCAATTGCCACACCTCCGGATGCCAGCAATGCCGCTACCGATGTCGTGTCGATGCCAAAATTACTTCCAATTGAAAAAATCAAAATAATATACAATACAAACTTTAACATCGAATCGACAAACTGCTCTACTCCTTTGTCTACCGTTGATTTTTGTAAAGAGCGTCTGACAATCTTCCGAAGCAGCTTGATAATTTTTGTTCCAATAAAAAATACAACCAGTGCAAGAAGCACGCGTACTCCAAAACCAATCAGTTCCGGAATATTATCATTCACATATTGTGCAAACTTTCCGACTTCTTGTACTGCCTCCGATGTAGCTTCCGTCACTTCTTTTGTAACTGCCCCATCTCCTACTGTGTCTGCCAGTAATATCATATATACCTCCTATTTCAATGCCAAAAATGCTGCTAAATTTCCCCTCTTTCCATTGGATGCCCGATGTGAAAACAACAGTTCATGGTTGCAGCACGTGCACAAGTTCGTCACAGCCAAATGTGTTTTCAAAATTCCGGCTTCCTCCAATATCAACTCATTTGCTTTCCAAAGATTCAGTTGATATTTGCCATTTGTTTTCCTATAAAACAGTTTCTCCCAGTACTGCTGGTGAAAATTTTGTCTAAACACATCAATGATGTCCTCGCTTACTTCATAACACGTCTGACAGATAGACGGTCCGATTGCCGCCAAGATATCTTCTGGACGACATCCATATTCGCTTCGCATCACTTCCACTGTCTTTTTCCCTATTTTCCCGACAGTTCCTCTCCAACCGGAATGACTTAGACCAATCACTTTTTTCACCGGATCCAAGAAAAACAAAGGGACGCAATCCGCATAGAATGTTGTCAGACAAAGTCCCGGTTCATCTGTCACAAGACCATCCACATCCGAATAGTCAAGCGGTGTAGTCAAGCCTTTTCCCTTATCTTTTGACGTGACAACGCGAATATTTGTCGTGTGTGTCTGCATGGAAAACACAAAACTATCATCCTCTACACCGATTGCATTTGCCATCCTCCGATAGTTTTCCCGGACAGCCGACTCGTCATCCCCTCTTGAAAAGCTTAAATTCATCGTACTGCAGACACCTTCGCTGACGCCCCCAAGTCTTGTCGAAAATCCATGACGGACCAATCCGGTGTCTGCCAGAAGTGGGTATTCCAAATACGGAACACCATTTTCTACTTTTTCCGTAAAAATTTTTTCATCGTTTTTATATGAAAACCCTATACTCATATTCTATCTTTCACTCCACAAAATCAAATGCATTCTTTAAAAGCTGTACTTCTGTTCCCAAAATACCTACCACATCAAAACGGCACGGCATCTCATGCCACTGATTTTTATAAACGTAATACTGTGCACACTTTGAAATTCTTCGCCGCTTCGCCAGTGATACCGCTTCCATCGGGTAACCTGCTCTCGCCGTCCTTCTGTATTTCACTTCACAAAAGACAAGATACTCCTGATCTTTTGCAATGATGTCAATTTCCCCTGCATTGCATTTGAAATTATATTCTATAATCTGATATCCGTGTGCTTCCAGATATTTTCCTGCAAGCCTCTCATAGTTCGTTCCTATTTTTCGTCTATTTTCCACTATATATCTCTTCTATTATAACTTAACACTTCAGTCACAAACAAAATTTTTAATAAAGCTCATTCTATGAATCGGTGTAGCTCCAAGCGTTTTCAACGCCGTGATATGTTCCGCAGAACCATATCCTTTGTTACTCGCAAATCCATATCCAGGCAGCACATCATCATACTGAACCATAAGACGGTCTCTTGTAACCTTTGCAATGATACTTGCCGCTGCAATAGAAACACTTTTCGCATCACCCTTGATAATTGGCACCTGATCAATCGTCACTCCCGGAATCGTCACAGCATCATTCAACAACAGATCAGGCTCTGTCTCTAATTGTTGAATCGCTATACGCATTGCCTCATAAGTCGCCTGCAGTATATTGATCTCATCAATTCGTGCCGGACTCACAATGCCAATTCCTGTCGCAATCGCTTTTTCCATAATCTCATCATACAACTCTTCTCGTCTCTTTTCCGAAAGCTTTTTCGAGTCATTCAGATAAAGAATCTCACAATCTTTTGGCAAAATCACCGCACCGGCAACCACCGGTCCCGCAAGCGGTCCTCTCCCCACTTCGTCAATGCCGCATATATATGAAAAATGTGCGTATTTTCTTTCGTAAATACGCATATTCTCAATTCGTTCTCGCTCCATACAAAGTTTTTGTTCCTGTTTTTTATATTTTTGAATCAGATTGACTACTCCTGTACGCTCATCCTTCTCATATTTTGCATATAGCTCGTTCAGCATCACTTTATCTGCAGCTTCAAATTCTGCTTTGATTTCACTAATTTTTTTATTCATGAGGAATCACCCCAATACTGTCTAATGGCCAGATCCGAACCCATGCCCTTCCAATCAACTCATCTCTGTGAAGAATTCCAACGCTTGGATCACGGCTGTCTGAGCTATGATTTCTGTTATCGCCAAGCACAAAATATTCATCCTCACCAAGTTCAATCGGCTCTGCCGCAATCCCGGCATCTTCCATCACTTCCAGCCCATAATTTTCATCCAGCTTCTCTCCGTCAATATAAACATATCCGTCCTTCACCTGAACTGTTTCTCCCGGAAGCCCTATAATTCTCTTGATATAATATGTATTTTCTTTATGTCTATATGGGAATACAATAATTTCAAATCGCTTCGGATCCCGGAAACGGTAAGACAGCTTATCCACAATGAGATTATCCCCATCATGTAAAGTTGCCTCCATAGAGTGCCCGCTTACTCGTGTACGCTGCCCTACAAACGTTATAATCAGCCATGTCAACCCGATAATAACCGCGATATACACAATCCAACCTAATAATTCTTTTAAGATTCCCTTTGGTTCTTCCATCTAATACTCCTCTTTTCTGATTGTCCTATTCATAATCTTCCGGAAATTCCAGTGTAATCTTTCCCAGTCTTCCGTTTCTGAAATCATCAATCAAAAGCATTGCTGCTTTATTCGTGTCCAGCTCGCTTCCCCTCAACAGGCAATGTCTGTTTTTCGCAATATCAGTCAGACATGCATACGGATCTTCGACCTCGGTAATAGCATATTTTTCTGCCAGAACGCCTGCATAATACTTTTTCATAAACTGAATCAATTCTGCTGCAAGCTCTTCCGTGTTTAAAATTTCATCTTTAATAGAGCCGATAAACGCAAGGCGAAGTCCCACTGTCTGATCCTCAAATTTTGGCCATAAAATTCCTGGTGTGTCCAAAAGCTCTACATTTTTATTCAGACGTATCCACTGCTTTCCTTTTGTCACTCCCGGCTTATTCCCGGTCTTGGCACAGGCTTTTCCGGCCAAAGAATTGATGAATGTCGATTTCCCGACATTCGGAATCCCAACAACCATCGCACGTACCGGACGGTTTAAAATGCCTCGTTTGCGGTCTCTTTCCATCTTTTCTTTACAGGCCTCCTGAATCACACCCTGAATCGATTTGATTCCTCCGCCTTTTTTAGAATTTACTTTCACCACGGAAAATCCCTTTTTCTTAAAATACTCCGCCCACGCATCATTCTGTTTATCCTCTGCCAAATCTGATTTATTCAGCAAAATCAGTCTTGCTTTATTTTTCCCCAGTTCATCAATATCCGGGTTTCTGCTGCTGATTGGGATTCTTGCATCCACAAGCTCAATCACAAGGTCAATCAGCTTTATATTTTCCTGCATCATACGTTTTGCTTTCGTCATATGTCCAGGATACCATTGAAAATGCATATATTCCTCCTCTATCTCACAAAGCCAAAGTGATTCTTTGGCGATATTACAAACCACACTTTTCCTTCAATTTCTGTCCTCTTCACGTTCCCGACATCCGCCATACGGCTGTCCTCGCTGTTCTGTCTGTCATCTCCCAAAACAAAAAACTCATCGCCGCCAAGCGTAATCGGTTCATCCACAATTCCGGAATCTTCAATCTTTGTCGTCTTATACTCTTCTTCCAACTGCTCTCCATCGATTAAAATTTTCCCGCCTTTAATCTCAACTGTCTCCCCCGGGAGTCCTATAATTCTCTTAATATAATAATGAGAATTCTCGTTTCCATTCGGCTTGAATGCGATAATATCTCCTCTTTTCGGACTGCTTGCATTATACACAATCCGATTGATTAATGTAATGTCCCCATTTTCCAACACCGGTTTCATAGAATCTCCGATTGTACTCACCCGCTGTCCAAAATACCATACGCAGACAAATGCAATCAGACATACAATTGCAATCTGAAATGTCCAAACCAGCACCGAACGGAGCAGATCAAAATTCACTCTTTTCTTTTCTTTTCCAAATTTTAAGCGACCCATGTATTCTCCTAAAAACACAAAAGGGACAATATACAATATGTACTTGTCCCTTCCTCACATTTCTTATTTTACTAATTCTTTTACTTTAGCTCTCTTACCAACACGTCCTCTTAAGTAGTTCAGTTTTGCTCTTCTTACTTTACCTTTACGAACAACTTCTACTTTTTCTACGTTTGGTGAGTGTAATGGCCAAGTCTTTTCAACACCTACACCGTTAGAGTTCTTTCTAACTGTGAATGTTGCTCTTGTGCTTCCACCTTGTTTCTTAAGCACTGTACCTTCGAAAACCTGAATTCTTTCACGGTTTCCCTCTTTGATTTTACCGTAAACTTTTACAGTATCACCTACATTAAACTGTGGCACTTCTGCTTTTAACTGTTCTGCTTCAATTTTTTTAATAATTTCGTTCATCTTGTGTGACCTCCTTATAATTTGGACGTTCTTAATACAGCATCTGTATCAGAGGACCATCTCTTTCTTCTCACAACGCTCTTTATTTTATCATACTTACTTTTCCTTGACAAGTGTTTTTACTAATTCTTTTTCTTTTTCCGACAATTCTGCTTTTTCCAGCAAATCCGGTCTTCGCAGCGCCGTCCGAATAACCGACTGTTCTCTTCTCCACTTTTCTACATTCGCATGATGACCCGAGAGTAAAATCTCTGGCACTTTCTTTCCGTGCCACTCTTCCGGTCTTGTATATTGCGGATATTCCAAAAGATTATCCTGAAAGCTCTCAAACTCTGCGGACGCATCATTGTGGAGCACTCCCGGAATCAGCCTCGACACTGCATCGATCATAACCATCGCCGGAAGCTCTCCACCAGTCAATACATAATCTCCGATCGACACATAGTCTGTCACAATTTCTTCCAGCACTCGCTCGTCAATCCCTTCATAATGACCGCACAGAAAAATCAGTTCTTCCTCTTTCGCAAATTCCTCTGCCATACTCTGCGAGAACGTCTGCCCTTGCGGGGAGAGATATACAACACGCGGTTTGCTGACCGCCTTTTCTGCCACAGACTGATACGCTCCATAAACCGGTCCCGCCTGCATCAGCATTCCGGCTCCACCACCGTATGTGTAATCGTCCACACGATTATGTTTATTTTCTGCAAAATCTCGGATGTTCACTGCTTCAATCGTCAAAAGCTCATTTGCCATTGCTCTCCCGATAATACTCGTGCTCAATCCGTTCATCACCATATCCGGAAATAATGTTAATATATGAAAATGCATCCTCTATACCAGCCCTTCCAGTAAATGAATTACCATCTTTCTATTCTCAATATCTACATCTAAAATACACTGCTTGATTGCAGGGACAAGAACTTCTTTGCCATCTGACATCTCGATGATATAGACATCATTTGCTCCTGTTTCCATCACATCCTTCAGCGCTCCAAACAGTTCTCCATCTTCCGTGAATACGTCCATCCCAATCATATCAGCAATAAAATATTCATCTTTTTTTAATTTCACTGCATGTTCACGGTCAACCAAAAGACTCTTTCCTTTATATTTTTCAATATCATTTATATTATCAATCCCTCTGAATTTCAGGATTACAAATTGTTTAAAAAATTTAACTCCTTCAATTTCCAACGGCAATTGTTCTTTTCCTGTATCCAAAATTACTTTTTTTAACTTTTTAAATCGTTTCACATCGTCAGTTGTCGGAAATACTTTTACTTCTCCACGCACACCGTGTGTGGAGGAAATCACTCCCACCTGCAATAACTGCTCCATGAAATTCTCCTTTCCACTCTACGTTTTATGATAAAATAGACACCGCAATTACGCGATGTCTACGATTACTTTTTTATCTTCTTTAGCAGCCGCTGCCTTTACGACGGAGCGAATTGCTTTCGCGATTCTTCCTTGCTTGCCGATTACTTTTCCCATGTCAGAATCTGCCACACGCACTTCAACGATAATAGTTTTTCCTTCCACTTTTTCCGTAACGACAACGCTTTCCGGATCATCTACTAATGCTTTTGTAATTACTTCTACTAATTCCTTCATTACACCCACCTCCGTGGTACAGCCTATTTTTCAATACCAGCTGCTTTGAAAATCTTACCAACCATTTCTGTTGGCTGAGCTCCGTTGTTTAACCATTTTTTAGCTGCTTCTTCGTCTACTTTGAATACGCTTGGTTCCTGATTTGGATCGTAAGTACCGATTTCTTCGATAAATTTACCATCTCTTGGAGATCTTGCATCTGCAACAACGATTCTGTAAAAAGGAGCTTTTTTCTGTCCCATTCTTTTTAATCTAATTTTTACTGCCATTTGTAGTCACCTCTTCTTTTAACTTTCTTTTTCTTTTTTATCTATGTGTTAAAAAGGAAGTCTGAACTTTCCTTTCTTACCACCAATGCCACCCATCATACCCGGAAGCTGTTTCATCATCTTCTTAGACTGCTCAAACTGCTTCACGAGCCGGTTCACTTCACTGATGTCCACCCCTGCGCCTTTCGCAATTCTGCGCTTTCTGGATGGATTTAAAATATCCGGATTCCGGCGTTCTTTGATTGTCATCGAGTAGATAATGGACTCAATCTGTGCCATCTTTTTCTCACTCTCTTCTGAATCAATGTCTTTCATCTTAGCTCCGCTAAGTCCCGGCATCATACTCATGATGTTCGCAAGACCGCCCATCTTCTTCATCTGCTTCATACTCTCAAGGTAATCTTCAAAATCAAACTGTGCTTTTTTCAACTTCTGCGACATCTCTTTGGCTTTTTCTTCGTCAATATCTTCTCCGACCTTCTCAATCAGACTCAAGACATCTCCCATCCCCAATATACGGGAAGCCATCCTATCTGGATAAAACTGTTCCAAATCGGAAAGTTTTTCACCCATACCAACATAAAGAATCGGTTTTCCGGTAACTGCTTTGATGGAAAGTGCAGCACCACCTCTTGTATCACCATCTAACTTTGTGACAATCACACCGTCAATTCCGATTTTCTCATTGAAACTGCTCGCCACATTGACCGCATCTTGTCCGGTCATGGCATCCACAACTAAAATCGTCTGATGCACCATCACAGTTTCTTTAATCTCCTGCAGCTCTGCCATCATATCTTCATCAATATGAAGCCGACCCGCCGTATCTAAAATCACTATATTGTTGCCATTCTTAGCCGCATGTTCCAAAGCTGCCTTGGCGATATTCGCCGGTTTATGATTCTCTCCCATAGAGAATACTTCCACACCTTGCTTCTCACCGTTAATCTGCAGTTGCTTGATCGCGGCCGGTCTGTACACATCACACGCTACCAACAATGGCTTTTTCCCTTTTAATTTTAACTTTGCGGCAATCTTAGCAGTTGTTGTCGTCTTACCGGCACCTTGCAGACCCGCCATCATGATCACGGTTGTCGCCTGTCCAGGTTCCAGCTTAATCTCTGTCGTCTCAGAGCCCATCAGATTGATCAACTCTTCATTTACGATCTTGATTACCATCTGCCCCGGATTCAGTCCATTCATAACGTCCTGTCCTATTGCACGTTCCTGAACATCCTTCACAAAGCCTTTCACTACTTTAAAGTTAACATCTGCTTCTAAGAGAGCCATCTTCACTTCTTTGAGCGCCGCCTTGACATCATTCTCCGTCAAACGTCCCTTGCTCCGAAGATTTTTGAATACATTCTGTAGTTTTTCTGATAAACTGTCAAATGCCATATTATAACTCCTCTATTATCTCTCCTGAAATCTTTCTGATTTCCTGTATCAATTGGTCTTCCCCGCTGTTTCTCACATCTTCCTTTTCCAAAAGCTCATTCATGCGGTGAACCTTTTCTTTGATTGACAGAAACTTTTCCACCAAATGCAGTTTTGCTTCATAACCTTCCAGCGTCTTGTTGCAACGTTTAATCAGGTCATGCACACCCTGTCTGCTGATTCCTGCATCTTCCGCAATCTCACTCAGAGATAAATCCTCCAATACGAATTGCTCGTATATTTCTTTTTGGTGACTGGTAAGCAGTTCACCATAAAAATCATATAATAGTGCCTGTTCTAGAATCTCATTCATTTTCATCACCTTTGCTATCATAAACGATTTTAAATAAGGTGTCAAGCTTTTTTTCTTGACACCTTTACTTTTTAACGAAATGTAATTGTTTTATTCACACAATCCATCTCTTCTATAATTGCAAGTGATTCCAAATGAAGCCCTTTGCTTCGAATCATATCCCCGCCTTTTTGCTGTCCTTTTTCAATCACAATTCCAATTCCCTCAACAGTCGCTCCTGCACTTTGTACCAGGTCAATCAACCCCTCCATTGCACACCCGTTTGCAAGGAAATCATCAATGATTAAAATATGATCTTCCGGACCAATGTATTTTTTTGATACGATGACATCATATACTTTTTTATGCGTGAATGATTCAATCTTCGTAGAATACACTTCTCCGTCAATATTGATGCTCTGTGTCTTTTTTGCAAACACAACAGGAACACCAAAATGCTGTGCTACTACACAGGCAATCCCAATTCCTGAAGCCTCAATTGTCAAAATTTTGTTGATTGGTTTGTCTGCAAACAGACGTTTAAACTCTTTTCCCATCTCATTGAACAAATCAATATCCATCTGATGGTTCAAAAAGCTGTCTACTTTCAGAACATTTCCTTCCTTTATTATTCCATCCTTTTTGATTCTTTCTTCTAATAGTTTCATATCGGATACCTTCCTCGACCTGTCTTTTTATTCGCTTACTTTCTTTAAGTATTTCTATCTATCATATAAAAAAATGTTTTTACTGTCAATTTAAAACTGGAATTATTCTAAAAGTTTTTTTATATTTAGTTGCCCCCACCCCTGACGATTGTAATCTGCCCCCATATCACTGCTGCTCTCGCGAAGTTTGAGCTTGACTTCCACATTGGACATCTCCGGATATTTACTCAATAAATCCGCAATCGCACCGGATACAATTGGTGTTGCCATCGATGTGCCGCTTTTCACCACATACGGCTGTCCTCTCTGCCTCGCAAATTTTGCATTGCAGGAGCGAATATAGGAGCCAGGCGCTACAACATCAGGCTTACATACACATTCTTTTGTGGGTCCCCTCCCGGAATAGTGTTTCTTCGTGCTTCCCCTTTGGTCTATATAATACTGGTCATCAGAAGATCCAACCGTGATAATCTTTTTGCTGTCCCCCGGTGTTGTAATCGTCCCCTCCTTCGGTCCTAAGTTTCCCGCAGCAGCCACGACAACCAACCCCGCATCCCAAAGTGCCTCCACGCCATTGATTAATCTTTCTTCTTCTCTCTCGTCTGATTGCGGCAGCATTCCCACAGAAATATTTACAATACGTATATGATATCTTTTTTGATTTTCTAAGAGCCATCGAAACGCCTTCATCACTTCCGTCACATTACCATTTCCTTTTTGATCTAATACCTTTAAGACGATCAAATCACACTCCGGAGCAATTCCCCCGTATATTCCATCAGAAGAATTTCCATTCCCAGCCAGGACTCCGCACACATGCGTCCCATGACCATTGTCATCATAGATGACTTCCTGTCCATTTACAAAGTCTCGAAATGCCAGCACTTTATTCTGAAAATCCGGATGGGGAGCAATCCCTGTATCCAGCACTGCTGCCACCACCCCTTTCCCAAGATATTTTCCCTTTATAACATCATCGCACCAATATTGAACGATTTGCTTTACCCGTTTCATAAGGATCTGTTTTCTTTTTAATTTAAAATATGAAACAGTCCTTTTTTTGTTCGTTTTCTTTCCCCTCTAAATATTTTCTTTTTTCAGGAAACATAAATAAGCCCTGCTACATATTATGAAGTGTAAACAAATTATATGGAGGCTCAATTATGAGTGATTTAAGTGCAACAAACTGTGGATGTGGCTGTGAAAGAAACGAAAGATCTGGATTTGGAAACAATTCCTGCTTATGGATTATTTTACTTTTATTCTGCTGCGGCGGATGCGGCAACGGATTTAGCGGCAACAACAACGGCTGTGGAGACAGCTGTATCTGGATTATCCTTCTTTTATTCTGCTGTGGCGGATTTGGAAGCGCATCCAACAACGGTTGTGGCTGTGGCAATGGATTCGGAGATGGCTGCTGCTAATCTTTCCAAAAAATTCCGGCTGGTT
>ENA-OPSO01000879-OPSO01000879.1-human-gut-metagenome-genome-assembly--contig:-NODE-879-length-12116-cov-5.993035_pt1 | contig 12116 bp, 10 predicted proteins | sample MGYA00241455_ERZ501902 | MGnify/ENA primary metagenome ERZ501902 (study PRJEB25962, sample SAMEA2042405) | human gut metagenome | biome: human gut; feature: human-associated habitat; material: faeces...
TCGTTTTGCGTTAATAATTGACAGTAACAGAATGGTCTTGCAGGAGATGGTTATTAACTTGAAAGTACATTCAAAAACATGATCAAACAAAAATGCACCGTGAAGGAAGAATCAGTTTCAGTAAAACAGGACAAAAAAGCCCTGTTTTATTTGATTGTATAGTATCAGACTGCTAAAATAGAATCAGAAAGAACAATACAAATGGGTAACGGAAATCGAGGTAATATAATGATTATAAAAAATGGACTGGTATTCACACCAGAAGGAAAATTTGAGAAAAAAGATCTCTATGTAGAAGGAGAATACGTAGCGAAAGAAACAACGGACAACAAAGAAGTAGAAGCTGAAGGATGTTATGTGATACCGGGACTTGTCGATATTCATTTTCATGGATGTGTCAGACATGATATGTGCGATGGAACCGAAGAATCCATTCAGGCACTGGCTGATTATGAAGCATCCAATGGAGTATTGGCAATCTGTCCTGCGACAATGACGATTCCAGAAGAAGAACTATTTCAGGCAATGAAGGCAGCAAAAGGACATAAGAATGGAAAAGGCGCAGATCTTGTCGGGATCAATATGGAAGGGCCTTTTATAAACAAAGAGAAAAAAGGTGCACAGAAAGAAGAGGACATCAAGCTGGCAGATGTTGGATTATTCCATAAACTGCAGGAAGCAGCCGGTGGATTGATCAAATTAGTGGATCTTGCTCCAGAGACTGAAGGAGCTATGGATTTTATCAATCAAGTGAAAGATGAAGTACATGTATCAATTGCACATACGATGGCTGATTATGATACAGCAAGTGAAGCAATCAGAAGAGGTGCCGATCATATCACACATTTGTATAATGCTATGCCGCCGTTAAATCATAGAGAACCGGGGGTTATTGGAGCAGCAAGAGACAGTGATTGTTATGTAGAACTGATCTGCGATGGAGTTCATATTCATCCATCCTGTGTCAGAGCAACCTTTGAAATGTTTACAGACAAGAGAATCGTACTGATCAGTGACAGTATGATGGCAACGGGAATGGAAGATGGACAGTATGAATTAGGCGGACAGCCAGTGACTGTAGTAGGAAACGTTGCAACACTGACCGAAGGAGGAGCCATCGCAGGTTCTGCAACAAACCTAATGGATTGTATGAGAACGGTAGTCAAAGAAATGCATATTCCATTCGAAAGTGCAGTCCGATGTGCAACTCTAAATCCAGCAAAATCCATTGGAATTGATGATAAATATGGAAGCCTTGAAGAAGGAAAATATGCGAATGCAGTAGTTTTAGATAAAGATTTAAATATTGTATCCATCATTCAGAAGGGGCAGGTAAAATAAAGAATATCAATTGAGATAAGAAAAAGAATTCTGTGTAGGCAGGATTCTTTTTTTATACAGGAATTCATAAAATGATAAAAACAAAGGGAGCAGAAAAATGTTTCGAAAAATCACGATCATGATCTTTCTGATCTTAACAGTAGTCTGGTTTACAAATAGTGACAGTATCCAGCCCGCCAGAGAATTTATACAAAACAACATTTATGTTTGGAGTGAAATGCAAGAGGAAAAACTTCCAATCTATTGTGTAGATACGCAGAAAAAACAAATAGCACTGACATTTGATACTGCATGGGGGAATGAAGATATACCACAGATTCTCAAAATATTAAAACAGGAAAATGTAAAAGCAACCTTTTTCTTCTGTGGAGACTGGATCAGCAAATATCCAGCTGATATCAAAACAATCTATGAGGAAGGACATGATATTGCAAGTCATGGAGATCATCATAAATACATGACAAAATTAACAGACAAACAGCAGCAGGAAGAAATTCAAGGAGTGACACAGAAGATTCAAGGATTGTTAGGTATCAAAATAGATCTTTTCCGGGCACCATATGGAGATTACAACGAATCCGTCGTAAGGAATGCAAGAAAAATGAATTATTATATGATCCAATGGAACGTAGACAGCCTAGACTGGCAAGAGCCAACGAAAGAACAGTTAATTAAGAAAGTTTGCGAACACAAAAATTTATCACCTGGAAGTATCATTCTGATGCATACAGGAACGAAATGTACCAAACAGGCATTAAAACAGATCATTAAAAATATCAAAGCAAAAGGATATGAGTTCGTACCAGTGTCAAGATTGATCTATCGAAGAGATTACCGTATTGATCCAACAGGGAAACAGATGAAACTATGAAATATCAAAGAGGTATCGAAATCCTATTAAAACACTCGAAAATCTTGACAATCAAATAACAAATAATACATAATAAAAAGAAACGCATAATTTCATGGTAATCTGTATATGCAGATCTTAAGCCGGAATACTTGCCATGATCTAAGGATATACTTTGCGAGTGACGAAGTCGTCCTCATGGTGCCAGAATGACAAAAGATAAGATGATAAAATGTAGTCTTTTTAGAAATGAATAAGAATGCATGTCTTTTTGTTATGTAAATAAGCCAGAGTAGATCCTTTTATGCTGTATACGTGGGAGGATCTATTTTTTATGAAAAAATATATGATATGGCTGATTTCTGCATTGATGGCAGTATCGATGACAGCCTGTTCAAATGCACAGAAAAAAGATACAAAAGATCAGGCACAGATAACAACGGCAGCAAAAGAGAATGCAACGCAGACAGAAGCAGCAAAGACAACAAGTAAAAAAGAAAAGAAAAACGAAAAGAAAAAAGATAAAAAGAAATCACAGAAGAGTAAGAAAAACAGCAAAAAGACAAAAAGCAGTACAGCAAAAAAGAAAGAGACAAGCACAACAACAGCTAAAAAGAAAAAAGTAAAGAAGAAAAAAACAAAAGAAAAGACAACAAAGACAAAGAATACAAAAGAAACAACAAAAACAACAACAGCCAGTAAAAATGAATCAACAGTACAGACGGCAGAGAATCAGACAACAGAAGCAAAACAAGAACAATCTTGTGAATTTCTGATCAGCTGTAAAACAGTTCTCTCTAATAAAAGTGCATTGCAATCCAATTACCAAGTTCCAGCTGGCGGGAAAATTTATGAGAAGAAGATGGAGTTTGAAGAAGGCGATACCGTGATGGATGTTCTAAAAAGAACAGGAGTAGATATTGATATTTCTAAAGGATATGTAGCAGGAATTGACGGTTTATACGAATTTGATTGTGGAAAAAACAGTGGATGGATGTATCGTGTCAATGGTAAGTTTCCAAACTATATGGCAGGGAAATGTAAGCTTCATGATGGGGATAAAGTGGAATGGCTGTATACCTGTGTCAGAGGAGATCTGTAGATGATCAAGGCATTAAAAAGAGCCCATCCGTTCGTTGTATTTACTTATTTTGCAGGAATGTTTTTGCTGGCATCATTTAGCAGACATCCATGGATGACAGGAGTGCAGATGATCTGTTTATGCCTGTTGTACTTTTATCATAATCGGAGTTTGAAAAAGTTTTTTCCGTTGATTGCTTTGATCTTGATCGTGGCTGTAACGAATCCATTATTTGTACAAAGAGGAAGAACAATCCTGTATACAGACACACACATAAGGATCACGAAAGAAGCATTGCTTTATGGAATTCATTACGGATGTGTGCTAGTGAATCTTTTACTGGTCTTTTCAATCTTTAACCAATATATAAAGAAAGAGCAGTGGATCTATTTATCAGGCAGATTCTTCCCTAAACTTGGTGTCATAACATCTATGGCATTTGGATTGATCCCAAGATATCAAAACCATGCAAAGAAGATTTTAAACACACGAAAATCCTTAAAATCAGAACAGGCTGTACAGCGTGTCATGAATACAGTGTCAATGGAAACGACATGGGCATTTGAGTCTTCGATGGATCAGTTGGATTCGATGAGTGCAAGAGGTTATGGAGTTAAAAAAAGAACGCATTTTCATTTATTTATATGGGAGAGAAAAGACTGGATTCATATAGCGGAGATTGTTATTTTAATGACACTGAATTTATGGGCATATACTCATTATTATTCTAGATTTTTCTTTTATCCGATGATCATTATGCCAGCATTTCAGATGAGAGATTTGTTGTGGATGCTTATGATGGTATTTCAGTTTTTATTACCATGCATGTGGAAGGAGAATTTTGATGTACGAAATTAATAATTTAACATTTCGATATATGTTATCGGATAGAAATTCTCTAGAGCAAGTATCATTAAAAATTAAAAAAGGAAAGATCACTCTGATCGCAGGGCCAAGCGGCAGTGGAAAGACGACGTTGTTAAGACATTTAAAAAAAGAACTGCTGCCCAAAGGTAAAAGATCTGGAAAAGTTTTATATGATGGGCAGGAAATAGAACAATTGAAAGACTTGCAGTCTGTAAAAGAAGTTGGGTATTTATTTCAGAATCCATCAGCCCAGATGGTAATGGATACCGTATGGCATGAGATCGCATTTGGACTTGAGAATCTCGGAATGCCTTATGAGCAGATGAAGCGAACAGTAGCCGAGATTGTTAATTATTTTGATCTGCAGAAAATATACCATGAAGATACAGACAAGCTATCTGGCGGACAAAAACAATTGGTGAATCTGGCAGCAGTTATGGCAATGCATCCAAAAGTATTGATCTTAGATGAACCGACCGCACAGTTAGATCCAGCGGCAAGGAAAGATTTTCTTGTGATGCTTCAGAAATTACATAAAGAATTTGGTTTAACGATTATTTTAACATCGCATAACTTGGAAGATGTGATGGAAATGTCAGATGAATGTGTGATCTTAGATGATGGAAAAGTTATCGAACAGGGAAATCCGAAAGAGGTTGCAAGACATCTTCAAAAAATACATCATCCATTGGAACAGTCTCTGCCACAGATTCTTCGGCTAGAAGAGAAATTTCAGATAGAACTGACCTTTTCGATGGAAGAAGCAAGAGAACAGATCAGAAAAAAAGAATATCAGTTAATAAAGAAAACACATTTTGAAGGAAAAACAGTTCTTTCAATTTCACATTTATATGCAGGATATGAGAAAGGAAAAGATGTTCTTTCGAATCTGTCAGTCGAAGTTAAAGAAGGTGAAATCTTTGCAGCTGTCGGAGCAAATGGAAGTGGAAAATCAACGCTTCTTTCTTGTATGGTAAAGCAGATGAAATTTGATGGAAAATTAAAATGCAAGAAAAAAATCGTCTATATGCCACAAGATCCAACACTATTGTTTGTAAAAGATCAGTTGTTTGAAGACCTTTTGGAGATGGGAAAAGAAAAAGAAGTAAAAATCGATAAATTATTGGAAATGGCGGATCTAATGAGAGAAAAGAAGTCACATCCATATGATCTAAGTGGAGGGCAGCAGCAGATGGCAGCGTTGATCAAAGTATTACTTGCAGATCCAGAAATCTTGTTGCTAGATGAGCCGACCAAAGGAATGGACCGGGAACACAGCAGGAAGTTTGGAGAACTTTTACGCCAACTTACAGATCAGGGAAAAACGATATTTATCGTATCGCATGATCTGGAATTTTGTGCTGAGTATGCTGACCGCGTTGGAATGATGTTTGATGGGAAAATTGAGGGAATTGATGAGCCATTCAAGTTTTTTGCACAAAATTATTTCTATACGACAGAGTGTGCAAAGATTACGAGAGATTTTGAGAAAGTGATCATTCTGCCACAGGAGGTGGTAAGCGTATGTTAAATGCGGTGATCATTTTTATGGTGTGTATATCATGTATTCCATACTATTTTAAATATGAAAAGAAGAAACCACAGACAAGAGAGAGTGTCGTGCTTGCGGTGATGATCGCATTGACGGTTGCATCCAGAATGTTATTTGCATTTTCACCAGGATTTAAACCAGTTAGTGCAATGGTGATCATCTGTGGTATGGCATTTGGAAGAGAATCTGGCTTTTTATGTGGATCTTTAAGTGCTGTGGTATCGAACTTCTTTTTTGGACAAGGACCATGGACTCCATTTCAGATGCTTGCATGGGGAATGATCGGATGGATTTCAGGAATTTTAAATCAGAGAAAATGGTTGGAAAACAGTAAGATACTGTTAACGATTTTTGGGATTCTTTCAGGAATTTCATATTCTTTTGTGATGGATATCTGGACACTTCTGGCAGCAGGAGATGGATTTCAGTGGATGCGGTATGTGGCAGTATTAGGAACTTCGGTTCCAGTGACGATTGAATACTGCGTATCGAATGTGATATTTTTATGGATTTTAACACCTGTTTTTGTGAAGAAACTAAACAGGGTTAAATATAAATATGGTTTCTTCAAAGATGAAGAAGTCAGGAAACTAATCAATCAATGAGACATAACAAGGAGGAATTTATGAGAACGATGAAACGTGTAGCGGCAGTGGCATTGTCTGTTGTCGTGCTGATGACATCAGGGGTTAGTGCAAAAGCAGCAGTGACGGATGTGCAGCCAGCGAAGAGTAAAGAGGAAGCTGTAGAAAAATGGACAAATAAAATAGTGCCAAGTGGGCAGTGGGATACATTGTCTGACATTAAGGTTGTAGGAAATTATATTTATGCAGCAGATGATAGTCAACATAGAGTTGTTAAGCTTGACAAAAAGACAGGGAATATAGTGAAAGAACATAAATATTCTAATGAAGAATATACACAATATAGTGCATCTTATATTGGATATGGCGACGGAAAAGTTTATGTTGAGTATAATGGAAGAATTGAAGCTTTTGATGAAACAACATTAGAGCCTGTATGGATTAGTGAAGAGTTAAGTCATGAAGAAACAAATTCTGAAACAGGAAAAACAACAACAGTGGATGATACAATTGCATCAAGATTGTTTTATGATGATGGTCATTTATATTTTGGAACAGGTAAGAACTCTGGCAGTGGAAAATATTATGTGATTGATACAAAGAGTGAAAAGAAAGAAGATGCTACAAAGACAGAAGAAATAAAGAATGTAAAAGAAATTATATCATCTGAAGGAAGTTTCTATTTGAAAAATGCAGTAAAAGTAGGACAGTATATTATTACTTCAGATAATCAAGGAACAATTTCAAGTATTGATACAAAAAATAATGATAAAGTAGTATCTACAAAAGAAATTGGAAAGAGATTTAGTGGTGGAATTGCATATGATAAAACTACTAATATGATTTACTTTGTTGCGGGGACAAATGATCTTTATGGTGTAAAAGTAGGAAATGATGGAACGTTTGGAGAAGAAAAAAGCGTAAGAGTATATGAAACAGGATATTCTGCAATGACACCTGAAGTATATAATGGAAAAGTATATGTTAGTGGATGTGTAGGAACAAGTCCATTTTCAGATAAAGGATATCTTGCAGTTGTTGATGTACAATCAGAACAGTATAAAGTAAATTATATTGTAGAACTTCCAGCATATGCTATGGGAGAAATGTTAGTGTCAAAGACAGGAGAAAATTCCGTGCGCTTATACTTTACAGTAAATTATGCTGAATCAGATGAAAATTATGTTCCATATAGTGGTGGTGGAATTTATTCTATTGAAGATACAAAAGGAGCGACATCAGCAAAATTAGAAACGATTTATGAGCCAGACAAAGATCATGCTAATTATTGTATGAATTCTATTTATGTAGATGAAGATGGAACAATGTATTATATCAATGATTCCAAAACAATTTTTGCCATTGGCAAAAAAGCAGCAAGCATAACACCATCAACATCCAATGCGACAACAACAGTAGTCAACGAAACAAAAACAAAACCAGTCACAAAAACAGTAAAAAGCACAAGAAGCGTAAAACTGACATGGAAAAAGAAAAAATCTGCCAAAGGCTATGTTATTTACGCCAAAGCAGGAAAAGGTAAATACAAAAAAGTAACAACCGTAGGAAAGAAAACATCAAAGACGATCAAAGTCAACAAAGACTCATCCTACAAATTTAAAGTAAAACCATACAAACTAACAAAGAAAAACAAAAAGAAATATTTTAAAGCCTATGCAGCCAAAGCCAAATTCGGAAGCAAGACAGTTAAAGTAACATTTAAAAATGTCACAGGATATGCAAGCTACAAAGTGCAGATGAAAGCAGGAAAAGCAGCATATAAGACAGTAAAAACAACAACCAAAGGCGGAACGATCACATATACAAAGAAAAAAGCCAAAGTAGGAACAACTTACAAATTCCGCTTAAAAGGAATCAATAAGGTAAACGGAAAAACAGTTTCTGTAGTGATCAAATAGAAGTACTGGATAAAATACAAAAAAGGGCTTGATTTTCAAAAAGAATCATTGTATCCTATAACCAGTGAAGTTACTGACAAGGGCGTCAAACAATTAGTTTCATATTGTTTGTCGCCCCTTTTTTTCTACTATCAGTTAGATAATAGAAGAAAAATATATAGATTATGCTTCAAATGTAAGAGAAGAAAGGAAGAACTCTATGAAGGAAAAAATCAATGTATCAGAAATCTTCGGATCCCACGTATTTAACGACAGTGTTATGAAAGCACGTCTTCCAAAGGCCGTTTACAAAGATCTGAAAAAGACAATCGAAGAAGGAACAGAATTAAATCCAGCAATTGCAGACGTAGTTGCGAATGAGATGAAAGAATGGGCTATTGAAAAGGGTGCTACACATTATACTCACTGGTTCCAGCCATTAACAGGTGTGACAGCAGAGAAACATGACGCTTTCATTAACCCAACAGACGATGGTAAAGTTTTACTTGAGTTCTCAGGAAAAGAACTGATCAAAGGTGAACCAGATGCATCTTCATTCCCATCTGGTGGATTAAGAGCAACATTTGAAGCAAGAGGATATACAGCATGGGATTGTACATCACCAGCATTCATCAAAGAAACAGATAATGCTTGTATCTTATGTATTCCAACAGCATTCTGTTCATACAAAGGTGAAGCATTAGACAAGAAGACACCACTTCTTCGTTCTATGCAGGCATTAGATATCCAGACAACAAGATTATTAAATGTATTAGGAAATAAGAATGTGAAACGTGTTAGCACATCCGTTGGACCAGAACAGGAATATTTCTTAGTTGATGAAGAAAAATATAAACAGAGAAAAGACTTGATCTTCACTGGACGTACATTATTCGGAGCAATGCCTCCAAAAGGTCAGGAAATGGATGACCATTACTTTGGAATCATCAAACCAAGAATCGAAGGATTCATGAAAGATTTAAATATCGAAGCATGGAAACTTGGAATCAGTGCGAAGACAGAACATAACGAAGTAGCTCCAGCACAGCACGAATTAGCACCAATCTATAACTCAAACAACGTGGCAACAGACCACAACCAGTTATTAATGGAAACAATGAGACGTGTAGCAAGACGTCATGGATTAAAATGCTTACTTCATGAGAAACCATTTGCAGGAATTAATGGATCAGGAAAACATAACAACTGGTCTATGGTAACAAATGAAGGAAAGAACCTGTTAGATCCAGGAAAAACTCCTCATGAAAACCAGCAGTTCTTACTGATTTTAGCATCTATTATTGCAGCAGTGGATAAACATGCAGATTTACTTCGTATGTCAGCTTCCACACCAGGAAATGATCACAGATTAGGAGCTAATGAGGCACCTCCAGCAATCATCTCTATCTTTCTTGGAGATCAGTTAGAAGATGTTGTAAAACAGCTTGTAACAAGAGGTGAGGCGACAGAATCCAAACATGGAGACAAATTAGCATCTGGTGTTCATTCATTACCAGCATTTGAGAAAGATGCAACAGACCGTAACAGAACATCACCATTCGCATTTACAGGAAACAAATTCGAATTCCGTATGGTAGGTTCTACACAGTCTATCTCTGATCCAAACGTTGTATTAAATACAATCGTAGCAGATGTCTTTGCAGATGTATGTGACAGATTAGAGAAAGTAGAAGGCGGAGTTGAAGCAGTAGCTATGGAAGCTCACGAGATCACAAAAGAATTATTAACACAGCATCAGAGAGTTATCTTTAATGGTAACGGATATTCTGACGAATGGGTAGCTGAAGCTGAGAGAAGAGGACTTCCAAACTTACACAGCATGGTAGATGCAATCCCAACATTAACAACAGATAAAGCAGTTAAGATGTTTGAGAAATTTGGAGTATACACAAAAGAAGAATTAGAGTCTCGTGTTGAAGTATTATATGAACAGTATTCTAATACAATTAACATTGAAGGACTTGCAACATTAGATATCGCTAAGAAACAGATTGTTCCAGCAGTTATGAAATACCAGAGAAAACTTGCAAATGGCGTTGCTGAATTAAAGACAGTTGGTGTTGACAGCTCTGTACAGGAAAAATTGTTAGAAGATATCACAGCAAACTTAAAAGATCTGTTTGCTGCGATCAACAAGTTAGAAGCTGATATTCCAGAAGCTCAGGCATTAGAAAGTGAAGCTCAGGCTCGCTGCTATCATGATACGATTTTCACAGATATGAGTGCCGTACGTGAACCAGCAGACAAACTGGAAATGTTAGTAGCAAAAGAAGACTGGCCAATGCCAAGTTACGGAGATCTGATTTTCGAAGTATAATAATTACATAGTTTGTAAAACTTCTTAATACACAAAGAGAAAGCAGCAGAGAAATCTGTTGCTTTCTTTTTGTGTATCAACTATTGTTTGAAAAATATTCCAGAATATATTTTTTGAAATTTCATATTCTAAAGAAAAAGAATATCTTACAAAATTAGAAAAGAGGAAGAATATGAAAAAGAAATTTTTTGCATATATGATCATAGGGATTCTTCTGTTCACATTTTTGGCACAAGGGAAGGGAACAAAGACATACTGGTTTCAGATTGCAAGTCAGGGTGAAGGGGAAAGTGGCTTTTTAACCAACAGTAATTTGAATCAAAAGAAAGTTTATTTAACCTTTGATGATGGACCATCCGATCATACGGCACAGATTCTTGATATTCTAAAGAAACATAAGGTGAAGGCGACATTCTTTGTCGTAGGAAAAGAAACGGAACATGCCAAGAAAATGTATCAAAGAATCGTGTTAGAAGGTCATACATTGGCAATGCATTCCTACAGTCATAATTATGATCAGATTTATGCGAATGTAGGTGCATTTTCAAAAGACCTTATGAAACTACAGAAATATTTATATGATCTAACAGATGTAAAGCCATATATTTACCGGTTTCCGGGTGGCAGCAGTAATCATTGCGCAAAAAATATAAAACCGTATATCCGGTATGTGAACAAAAAGGGATTACTTTATTTTGACTGGAATGCATTGAATGAAGATGCGGTTAATTTTGAACAAAGTCCTCAGCAGTTAAACAAGAAGATTTTAAAGGATGTCAGGAGACAGAAAACAAGTATTGTATTAATGCATGACCTTCATGAGACAACAAATACAGTGAAAGCATTAGATCCGCTGATCAAAACATTGAAAAAAGAAGGGTATCAGATCCTTCCGATCACTAAAAATACTAAGCCGCTCCATCATGTATCCATTGACAAATAATGGGCTTTCACGTAGAATATGTTCGGTAAAGGATTTATTTTACGTGAGGAGAATGACATGATCATAAAAAGTGTAAATTTAGAAACCGTCTGTGGGATCACAAGTAAATTACCAGACAATACATTGCCAGAAGTGGCATTTGCTGGAAAATCAAATGTAGGAAAATCATCACTGATCAATGCACTGATGAACCGCAAATCTTACGCGAGAATTTCAGCACAGCCTGGAAAGACACAGACGATCAATTATTATAATATTAACGAAGAACTTTATTATGTAGACCTTCCAGGATATGGATTTGCGAAAGTAACACAATCCGTCAAGGAAAAATGGGGACACATGATCGAAAATTACTTACAGACATCAAAACAGCTAAAAATGGTCTTTTTACTGATCGATATCAGACATAAGCCATCAAAGAACGATGTTATGATGTATGACTGGATTCTTCACAATGGATATCGTCCAGTGATCATTGCAACAAAGCTTGACAAGCTGAAGAGAAGCCAGGTGCCAAAACATCTAAAAGAGATCCGCACAGAGCTTCAGATGGATAAGGAAACACCAATTTTCCCATTCTCAGCATTATCAAAACAGGGAAGAGATGAGATCTGGGATTTCATTGAGTCAATGGTGCTTAAACAAGAAGAGGCCGAATAATT
>ENA-OPSO01000880-OPSO01000880.1-human-gut-metagenome-genome-assembly--contig:-NODE-880-length-12110-cov-2.220821_pt1 | contig 12110 bp, 4 predicted proteins | sample MGYA00241455_ERZ501902 | MGnify/ENA primary metagenome ERZ501902 (study PRJEB25962, sample SAMEA2042405) | human gut metagenome | biome: human gut; feature: human-associated habitat; material: faeces...
TTGAGCAGGCTCGGTCCTCGGCGTACAATAACTTAGCGTACAAAGGCTCGATATCAAAAGTATAAAAACTGTTCTCGTCATCATTATTACCCGGGATTTATTTGAATATCGTAAATATACGATTTTTTCCAAATAACAGGTAATCTTATCATCTTGTTTACAAAGTAACCGCGCCAAATGACAGAGCTATCCTATACTCATCCTATAATCCATTTACTGCCCGGTATTAATGAGATAATCTTTGTCGTCACATAACAGCAGATAAATGTACTTACCGCAATGCATGGTATGGCGGCGACAGTAGGCAAGGCTAAGTTGTGCTTAAACACCGTTACCCACAATCCGAGCCAAAATATATGCATAAGGTACATACCGTAGCTGAGTTTAGACATCTCTGTTATGAGTCGTGGAGATTTCGAATTGCCTATGCAAGTAAAAGCGAGGAACGTACCCGCCGTAAGAAGCACACAGTTAATCGTACAGAAAGCCCATCCGATCTCTATCTCAGGTGTGACAAGAGTTACTCCGGGTATCGCTTGGACATAGAAGGAATAAATCGTCAGCAAGGCACCGACGACCATCGAGGCGATTCCGATAACCAAACGTTTAGAACGGTTCCATGTAAGATGGACATGTATATAATGTGCCAGTACGAGGTATCCTAAATAACCGGAGAAGTACCACAGTATATGGTATTCGTTCCAAAAACATTGTCCCCACACCTCGCCGAAGCAACGATTGAGATAGGGCATACAGGTCGACAACAGAAACAAGCCGATGAAAAAACGCTCTTCTTTCGCCGTGGCTTTATTCAACCATGGCGATATTACGGGTATAAATAAATAGAGGCTGATCAAAGGGTACATGAACCACAAATGTCCGGCCTGTGAAGGAAAGTTCAAGAATATTCTCGATATATCTTTCAATGATGTCTCGGCATCTATCTGCCCCCACAGCAAGGGTAAAGTGCTGTATAGTATCATAAATATGAAAAACGGCGGTAAGATGCGAATACAACGCTGACGGTAGAATTGCCAAGAGGTCAGCCCTGCCTTCATCGGCGCAAGAAGAAAAGCGGAGACTATTATAAACAACGGCACGGCCATACGCGAAAACCCATCGTATATGGACACCCATAGCCGGTCTGACTCATTTGCCAGAAAGGCTTGCGGTCCCACCATGTCCGTCGAACCGGGGGCACCGTAAAAGTTTTCACTGGCGTGAACGACCATAACAAGGAAACATGCGAACACGCGTACATAATCCAAAAAAACTATACGTTTCATTTTTTTGCTTAATTACTATATTAATAAGAGATTTAATTCTTTAGGCGAAGCATGCATTCATGGCGGAAATCTTCGTAATTTTCCTGATACTGCTTAATTGGCGGTAAAGATAGGAAAAAAGCCGGAAATCCTCTCAAACAGGTTTGAACAATCAGGGCAACCGCACCAAAACCCGGAAATCGCATGAAATATACCAAAGAAAAAAACAGAGCCTTTTTCTCTAAAAACGGGATCAGCTTTTCCAAATTTTCTTTCTGATCGACGATCGTCACCAAAACAGGCAGGTTGGAAACACCGGTAAAAAGTGATACCGGACGACGGTCGATCCCACGCACTTCGGTCGCATAACCTTCGATACCTTTAATGACGGTAGCGCCGGCGATCTTTAAACGGCGGGCTTCTTCAAGAATCGTTCTGTACAGGGGATCGTTGCCTACTATAACGTCCTCGCCCGTATAAATTTTAAGCATCCAGCATTTTTTGAATTCTGCCGTCATATAACTCACACCTTCCCATAAATTATTATTTTTCTTATTACTTTAATTATAGCACGCAGTTTCTGAAAATTCATGTTTTAGAGTATAAATAATAATAAATAATTTTTGTAACACTAGCTACACTTTATTCGTCCGCTTAAATTTCCTGCTGCCGAGTATTGGAATTTGATATAATAAAATAAGCATTTGACTATTCGACCACAAGGAGGCCTACCATGTCTGTTACCTGTCAGGATCTATTGACTTTAAAATATTTTGAACGTATCAAGCTGGTTGCCGGGCCAAACGGCCTGGACCGTACGGTCACCTGGCCCTACGTAGGACAGACTTCAACTGTCTCGCAATGGGTACACGGCGGCGAGCTGCTGTTTATTACCGGCATTGTGCACAGCGCCGATAAACTTAAGGATCTCATTTTAGAATGTATCCAGAAAAAATTAGCCGGTCTTGTAATCTTGGTCGGCAATGAATATATCAACTCTATTCCAGAAGAACTGCTGGCCCAGGCCGACGCAGCCGATTTCCCGCTTTTTGAAATGCCCTGGGACGTAAAGCTGATTGATGTAACGCGCGAAATAACCGACCTGATAATGCGTGATAAATTTGAAATCAAAAAGTCAAAAAACTTTCTGGGCCGCCTGCTTTTTGCTTCCGATGTTGATTACCGGCAAATGCTTGATACGGCGATCATCAACGATATCCACTTACTGGAATATAAATTTATTGCTGTTTTTAACGTCAGTCACCCCGCTGATGAAATCATGACAGATGCAGGCCATGACAGTCTTGAAGATAAACTGCAGCATTCTGTCGACAGTCTTTGTAAAGAGAAACAGCTGCCGGTCACCACATTGGTCTACGGCAATAATGTGATCTGCCTTGCCAGCGCGCCTACACAGGAAAAAGCAGCTGAGGCGGCAGCTTATCTGGAAACTGTCTGCGGTCTTTTAAGCCAGCTCTACAGCGGCAGCAACCTTTACCTCAGCTTTGGCCGTCCTTACGCCGATGTCGAACAGATCAAAATCAGTTATCAGGAAGCGCAGAAAGCGCTGCTGCTCTGGAAAAAGATGGGACGCAGCAATCACATTGTCTACTATTCCCAGCTTGGTTTATACCGCCTGCTGTTTAAAATTGATGATAAAGAAGAAATCCGCGAATACTATCACTATAATCTCGGTGTGCTCCTGCAGCATGACAGCAAAAATAATTCGGAGCTTCTGGAAACGCTGCGTCAGTACTTATACTGCAACGGCAATCTTGTTAAAACATCACAGGCACTGTTTATTCACCGTAATACACTTTTATACCGTCTTAACCAGATCCGTGATCTGCTGGGGCGCGATATCGACGATGCCCTGGTACGACTTGAGCTGCTGAGCAGCATCGTCGCCAAAGATTATTTAGGCGAATAAACCACATTATAAAAACAGCTGCTTTCTATGTTTTAGTTTTTACTGATCTGTCATAGCAGCAGCTGATTTTGAGCCGCAGCTCACTGCCAGATCAACTTCATAAGACTTTTATACTCGTCTTGTAAATGTTTGATGATAACATCCAGCACGGTGTAGATCAGATCGCCTTCTGATTTGCCTTTAGGCAGCAAAATACAGCTTTCCAAATACAATTCACCGTTTTCGCCCAAATAATATTTAAACACCTTGTATTTACTGTTAGTGCTGTTGATCTGCCGCAGCAGGTCAAGTTCATTACTCTCTTTCAAGGCGCTCGGCGCTATCAGTACCCTTACCATACCATAGATGCTGCTGTCTAAAATAATAATCGTAGGCAGCTGCACCCCTTCTACCTCTATTGTCGATCTGAACACCACCGTGTTGAGCTGGTCATCATCGATCTCTTCTACAGTAAAGCAGGTGATAGCCTTCGTTTCTAAATATTTTTTAAAATCTTCTGCTTTTTTATTCATCTGCATAGCTCCTTTTGATTATAGAGACGGCTCCAGGCCGCCTCCACTATTTTTTGCCGCTCAGCCTATACATCTTCCGCTACTACTATAGAAGCTTCAGCACCTTCCTGCTGTTCCGCTTCAGGCAGCTCGTACAAAGCAAAGCGTTGATAGAGCGAAATCCTGGGATTATTATTCTTTTCATGTACATCCAGCGGCATTTCCTTTTTCAGGAAGCGCAGATGATCTTCACCTGTGAATCTCTGGTTATGAGCATAATAATGATCCTTCAGCGATAGTAACACACCGTTGCTGATCTGTGTCCGATATTTATCGGTAAAGTACAGGTGCATCCAGTTGCCCAGATAATTGTCGTTATGCCAGCCCAGCAGATCGTGCTTCGGATCATTTGCCGCATGGTCGTACCAGTAGATGCTGTCACTGCCATCACGCAGCGCCGGTGTTCCATAAACTGCCGTCCGCATATCACGATTGCTGAAATGGGCCACATCTACGACTGCCAATTTGTCAATATAAAATCTGCCGCTGTCTACATGCAGGTCAGCATTTTTTACCCACAGTTTGTCGAACCTGACACCGTTGCCGGTGTTGATGTTCTTAATGTTAAAACTCTCGATCGGCTCGTCAGCATCAGCACCGCCGGGGCTGATGATCAGCATGCCGTCAGCATCATCCCGCTGTTTAATATCATCCAGCGAAATCTTGTTGCCGCTGATAACGATCTGATTACCGGCGATGATCTCTTTTACGTCCATGTTGTTATCCATATCTTTGATGATCAGGACAACGATATTGCCGTCGATCTTGCACAACCTTAAATGGCCGTTTTCTGTACCGACAGAAGCTTTATCTTTAGCATAGACCTCGTGCAGATCAACATCGCCTTTACCTGTGTAAATATCCACTGAACCATTAACCGATGTCAGCTTGACATCGCTGCCGCCAGGATTTTCACCGCCGTCAAAGTGATTGCTCTTAATATTGCCTTCTGCCACGTTCACTGTCAGGATACCATCTTGAGCCGTTGCATCTGCCCCGATAAAGACATCACCGTGATCAGCCAGCACATTGATAGCATTTTTAGCGTCCAGCGCAGCGTTGACCGTGATCGCTCCCTGGCCTGCCGCACCGGTATTTTTAGTTACCAGGTTGATGCTGCCCTGTTTGGAAGTGACAGTTCCGCCATCGTCGATGTTGATATTACCGCCGTCAGCGATCAGTTGTACATCCTTAACAGCCGTAAGCGTGCCGTCACTTGTGATATCGCTCGCGGCATCCATCGTAATAGCCTCCGCTGCAGTTATTGCAGCAGTGTTTCCGATATCATTACCGGCTGTCAAAATTACACTGCTGCCAGCTGTAAGCATATCACTGTTATTGATGTCGTTTCCAGCAGTCATTGTAATGGAGTCTACTGCCGTTATTGCAGCAGTATTACTGATATTACTGCCGGCCGCAAAGCTTACCAGCCTGCCTGACCCGATTGCACCGCTGTTAACGATATTACCGTCAGCAGTAAGCAGTACATCAGCGCCTGTGCCACTGGCAATCGTCGCAGCATTGCCGATATTGCCTGCCTGGGCCTGCATCTGCACCGTGCCCACGGCAGTGATCGCCGCACTGCTGTTAGTATTAAGGATATCACCCCTGCCTGCTAAAAGGTCGATAGCTACGTCTTCAGCACCTGCAGTCAGGCTGCCCTGATTGACGATATCTCTTTCTGCTGCTTCCATCAAAATTTTTGCATCAGCTCTGATATCATCTTCGTTGAAGATATCCTGCTGTGCTTTCAGCGCTACATCTGCCCCGGAAATTACACTGCCTTTATTGGCAATACCGCCCGTAACTGCAGTCATACTTATGCCAAAACCCGTGCCACTGGTAACAGCCGCGCTGTTACTGATATCGGTCTGCGCCTGCAGCATTACAACGCCGCCGGCATTTATTGTATCCTTATTAGCGATACTACCCTCAGCGGTCATCGTCAGGTCCTCTCCGGCCTCGACCGTGCTATTATTGGTGATATCCTTACCTGCCTGCATGTCGAGCATCGCACCGGCAGTCACATTATCATGATTGATAATACTGCCAGAGGCAGTCATTTTGATGTTCTCTGCTGCTTGCAGCACACCTTCAGTAGACAGATCACCTTTGCCACTAAACTCGATATTACCAACAGCAGCATTTATACCGCCCTTAATCACCATAGCGCCGCCAGTAGCGATATTGCTGATACTTACATTTCCCTCTTTGACCTGTAAGTTATTCAGTTGTACCGTTAATCCAGCAGCTGCATTGCTAACAAATTCTACCCCACCATTGATGCTGTTATCCTGCCCGATACTTTGAGCTGAGAAATTACTGATTTCGTTATTTTGGCTCAGCAGGCTTTGCCCGCCGCCGGTAACAGCTGTCAGCGATTTAACCCTAATACCGTCTGCAGCCGCATTTTGAGTAATATTACCTGTCGCCTGCAACAGCAATTGCCCTTCAGTATCATTAACAGTTATACCACCATGATCCAACGCGATATTGACCGCGTTGATGACGCCGCTGTCCTGAGCCGTTACCTGACCCATAACTGCAGGTATAACAACCTGTCCCTCAGAATTTTCAACCTGTGCTCGGCCCAGACTCACATTACCGGCACTGTTCAATGTAAATGCACCTTCGGCATTGATATTACCCAGCACCAGACTTCCACTTTCCTTACCGGCCAGATTAATATTCTTACCATCAGCGTTGATGACAGCGCCGTTATTGAGGATACGGACACCATTATCTGCTATACCGATATCGCCTTTCTCCGAAGCCAAACTTATCTGTGTTCCAGCACTGATATAACCCATATCCTTGCCTTCTTCGGTAGACATCTGCATTCCGTCAGCAGCAGTAATCGCTACCTCTTCACCTGCCGACACAGCCTGGATCGTTAACACACCATCCTTCTGCGTCAGATAGACAGACTTGGCGCTATTAGCGTCAAGAGTGCCGGAAAGCTTAGTTTCAATATGCTTATCTTCACTGCCGATACTGCCATTGCCGCCGTAAATAATCAGATTCTTACCTTGCAGCAGGCCAGTACCGATCATATGCACGCCATTATCACTCATCAGCTTAATATCATTTTGGGTTTCGATACCGCTAATATTGAAGACGGTATCCTTAGTCCCGGCCAAATAAACATTATCACGGCCGGTAGCATGGATCTCACCCTGATCTCTGGTTTGGAGATTGATGGCCCGCTGCTGCCTGAAAGTCACGGTATTTGCTTCTGCATTCCAGGTCAGATCACCGGCTTTAGCCGATGCCAGCAACTGCAGGTTTTCCAGTTGACCCAGATCAGCGTAGTTGATGACCCTGTCCGCCGCATCGACACCGATACCGCCATTAGCTGCAGTGAGTGTGATATTATTCGCCGTAACATTGGCTTTGGCAACCGTTTGTACCTGTCCGGGCTTGCTGTTGATAACACTCTCCTGGATCGCATACAGCAGCTGGTTCTTACTCCAGCCATAATTACCGCTGCTGCTAACCTCCGCATAAGACGCGACTAGATTTTGTTCATCCGAGCTATAACCGGTGTTGGCAAAATAATTCTCCTGTGCCTGCTGATATGCAGTATAGGCATCAGTTATCGCCTCATTCTTTTCTGTCGCATCGCTGATACCGTCAGCCTTTTGCATTGCTTCGATATAAACCGCCTTAGCTGTCTGCAAATCACCATCATCGGCATAAGCCTGAGCTGCATCTTTATAAGCCTGAATTTTACCTGCTTCACCGCCAGCCAAAGCCTCCGCTCTGGAATCAAGACCTGCAAGCCGTTCCGCTTTGGCATCTTCTGCAGCTTGACTACTGCTGTCATCGGCATCAGCACTGCTGATAAGGCCGTTTTCCAGCCATCTGTCAACTTTAGCGGCGCTGTCCGACAAACCAACGCTGTCTTCATTATAAGCATCAACAAAACTGCCGTCAGCTACGGTCAATACCGCATCACCATTAGCACTTTCGATCGTACCTAAGCGCATATTGCCAGACGTCTGAGTTAAAACAATATCACCCTGCGCTGTTGCATTAACACTGGATGTCATACTGTCACCGCTGAACAACTCGCTGCCGCCCAGAACCCTCAGGCTCTGGCCTTTAGTGCCTATAGTTCCGGTCCGGCTCAGCAAATCGATGCGCTGTCCCTTAATTGCATAACTGCCGCCGGCGGTGTCAAAAATACTGCCTTCTGCCTGCAGATAAATGTTACCGGTCTCGGCATTAATAGCTCTGCTGCCGCCGGTCACCATCCGGACGATGTTTAAATCGCCCCGGTCAGACAAGAAGTTGATATTACCATCATTCGTTGCTGCATCAACTGTAGCTTTGCTGCCGATAGCCGCATGATTGACCTGAATCCCTGTATCAGCCCGGACCACGACATCGTCAGAATTGATTTTGGCATTGCCCAGCGACGTAACTGCTCCATGATTACTGGTTAAAGTCACGTTCCCCAGTCCTTTGTAATTACTGTCGCCACTATTATCGATAACAGCAGCATTGCTGATATTACCGGCTAAAACCATGTCCTGATTGCTGGTAACATTGATATTGCCACTGCCTTGGCCGTTACCCAGGAAGCCGATATCGATACCATAATCAGCCTTCAGGCTGGAGGTCGATGAGTTAGCCGTACCCTGCTTGCCGGTCCAGTAATAATAGGTAGTGCCATAGCCAAAGATCTTACCGGCAGTACCGTCATACCGCTTATCTGCCGTCACTTCAGAATATTGTTCTGTTCCCGTATTATAATAATTGGAACTGATCTTAAACTGATTGCTCAGATTACCAGTAGTAATGACTGATCCGGTTGCCAGACTCTGGCCGCTGCCGGACGAAGTAGTATAAGTATATGTTTTTCCGTCACGGTTTAGACCTGCCACAAACTCGCCGGTATTACCATAATCCAAAAGGCCCCAGAAGAGGAATTTTTCGCTGTAGCTGTACTTTTTCGTAGTTTCACCAGAAACACCGCCGGTCCATTGATACTGCAGTCCGTTCTTAGGCGTATACGTATAAGTATCTGCTCCCGCAGTCCAAGCAGGCAAATTGACTGTTGCTGTTCCAACTGCGTAACTGCGCTGCTGACCGTTCATATATTCCGTAACCAGATTGGTGTTTTTATCGGTAATACTGATCAGCCCGCTGATATCATTGTTCGTAATAGTATTAACTTTCACTGCACGGTCGATCTGAGCCGTATTGATGCTGATATCAGCAGCGCCATCCATCGCCATCAGCCTGCCGTTGCCTGTACTGGAGATTTTGCCGGTAATATAGATCTTACCGCCGTTAGGAGTGATGCTGTCAGTCAGCAGCTGTTTGGTATAAGGATTATAATAAACCTTCACCTCATAATCCCAAACCTTAGTCGTGCTGTTCCAGACCTTGCCACCGCCGTTGATGCAGTAAGCTTCATTGCTCATGACCTCGTTATCACTCAAAGGACGTTGGTTTGCTGCCCAACCGGCGTCTAATGCTGCCACTTTACTCGCGTCAGCAGCAGACAGTTCCGTTGAATAGCTGCCGTAGCCGCTTTGTACCAGGCCTCCGATATTGACATTCAAACCGCTGATATAGACATTATCACCAGCTACAATGCCCGCACTCTCGTCCACGGTATAATTCAATTCAGCAGCATCAATGCCAACCGTGTTGATCAGCCAATTTTTATACTCTTCATAGCTGTTAAAGGTATAGGTAACATTGCTGCCCTTCTGATAGAGGTAATTCTGGATTTTTTTCGCTACAGCGTCGCTGAATTGATAACGTGTTACAGGATCGCCGCCGATATTTATCAGTCCTTCGCTGCTGGTCTGGGTTACCGACCCGTTGACGGCGGATAATGTGATATTGCGCCCGCTGATATTCCCCTGTACCAGTACATTGTAATTATCATTATTGACTTTGATGTCGCCGGCCGTATTGGTAATATCGCCGAAAATACCGATATCTGCCTGCGGTGACGGATTACCAGCAAATGCCGAAGACGAATTGCTGTTAACTGTGATCGTTGGCGCATCAGTACCTAAACCATCGGCTTTTGTTGTCCCAGTAAAGTTGTTGCCGCTGCTGGTACTTTTCAAATCAGATTCGTTAAATTTCAACTGCCCGCCTGCATCTTTGATCGTCAAATCTCCGACAGCAAGATACAGGTCACTGCTGTTATTGATAGTCAGCTGCGGCGCACCCTGTGCCGTCATACTGCCGGTACCCTGCAGCTTATCGGCTTCGATATTAATATTACCGCCTGAAACCACTATATCCGGCAGTTTGATAGCCGCAACATTGATCTGATCAACAGGGATATCAGTCTGATTGCCGTTTTGGTCCAGCGCCACCATGCCTGCGTTTCTCATTTCCAGAACGATACTGCTCAATTCATTTTTATAAGCATTATATTCATCTGATCCTTGCAGATAATCCTGCATCAGCCCGCTGACTTCCTTATAACGGTCAAACAGTCCGTTAATTATAACGATAGCAGCCGGAGTAAGCTCTTCTGCATCAAACCAGTCTGAACCTTCACCGATCGTGATCGTGATACCTTCGTAGCTGACACCACCAGAAGTAAGCAGATTACCATTCTCGTCATATGTCGGAGCAGTCGTCTTCGTAGCGCCGCCGATATCAACTTGCAGCTTATTATGGATACCAGATTTAACAACACCGCTGATATCAGCATAATTGTCAGCAGTTTCGCTTTTGATATTCTCTCCAAGCGCAGTGGAAGCTACGGAACCACTACCGCCTGTTCCTGTATAAATGTTATATTCACGGGCAGACTCAGTGACTGTAGTCTTACCTTTGCCAGCCTTGACATTCACATGACGTACGCTGCCGACAGTGCTGCCGCCGGCAATCATAACCTGGTTACTTTGGACCATTGTGTTTTTAACGCTGGGATCAGTATAAACCGGCAATGCCGTTTTATTATAAGCATCTGCCAAAACTTCCAGATCCAGCGAAGAATTGATACCGCCGCTGTTAGAACCTGCATACAGGTTAACATCATTAGTACTTTCCAGATAAGAATTACCGGCGACTTTCAGCTTATTGCTGCGCTGCAGACTGTTTTCAGCCTTGGCAGAGGCAGCTCCGATCGCTCCACCCTGTGTATCGGCGATAGTCTCCAGCCTGACTTCAGTATCATCGCTGGCCGCTAATGTAATATCCTGGTCCTTTTTCGCCGTTTTCAATATGGAACCATTGACCGTGATATCGTTATTATAAGCTATATCATGTTTGCTGAATGCCAAAGATACAGGAATTACCCCTGCTGATTTTAAACTGTTGGTGCTGTCGATGGTCCCCTGTGTCAAAGCCTGCGCAGTAATTGACCCCTTGGCACCGGTACCTGTCAAAGTACTTTCGTCTATATTTACTCCCGCATTGAAAACAAAATCATCTTCGAGATTTGACGCATTGATATTCAGACCACCGTAGCCACTGGCATCTATTTTTCCAGTATAATCAACATTATTTTGAGCCGTATAAGTCTGCGTACCATCACTGCTGATCGTCGCACTGCTGACAGTTGTATTGGCATCATTACTGATAGCGTTTTTCAGCCAGACGCCGCTGCCGCCTATCACAGCAGCACGCACAGCATCGGAATGCAGCTCAACAGTACTGCCATTGAGCGCGCTCACAGTAACGGCACCATCAGTATCCCAGTTACCGCTTACTCTGGCATCTGTATCGGCACGATACTCATTTTCCACCTTAGCGGCATAAGGACTGATATCAACCAGCGCACCGCCATAACCGTTGGCCTCGCTGTTAATATCGGCATAACTTTTCGCACTTACTGCCAAATCATTTATATGGCTACCGGACTTGCTCCCTGCTGCTATGGCCTCAGTCGTTAAATCAACCAGAGTAGCGGCAAGGTTAGTCCCCGTAGCGAATGCTGTACCAACACTGATGCCGCTGGCCTTTACCTGTTGCGCCACGCTGTTATTGGCCTCCAGCCGCAGATCGGCAGCTTCATAATTATCGTCACCTAACGCGTATCCCCGGTAGATATTGTTGCCAGCATTCACAGACACTTTGCTGTAAATAGAGCTGCCGCCACTGTTGATCTGGGCCGCTCCGCCAGGGAATGGCGAGGCACTGATACTCAGCGCCTGCATATCAACATACTGCCTGGCATTAGCTTCAGCCTTGACGTTAATCGCCCCGGGTTCAGCTTCACTGCCCGCTGTCAAAATATTATTATCACCAATAGTTACACTGGTCTGCAGACCTTTGGAACTGGTCCCAATGTTAGCCTGTGCCACCGTTACAGCTGCAGAAGCCAGCATACTGCCGCTGATTGCACCAGTAACCGCTTTAACGGCAGGCGCGTTGAGTGCT
>ENA-OPSO01000891-OPSO01000891.1-human-gut-metagenome-genome-assembly--contig:-NODE-891-length-12000-cov-2.281206_pt1 | contig 12000 bp, 6 predicted proteins | sample MGYA00241455_ERZ501902 | MGnify/ENA primary metagenome ERZ501902 (study PRJEB25962, sample SAMEA2042405) | human gut metagenome | biome: human gut; feature: human-associated habitat; material: faeces...
ATCACACCTTATTGGTGTGGGAAGTTTGAGTTATTTATTTTTCAGCAACAGGAAACAGCCAGTATGTAGCAGAAAGAATTGCTCAGGCAACAGGTGACAGAACAGTTTCTATAACCTCATGTATGAAAAATCATCAATTCCGATTGGAACTTCATGAAAATGAGTTTTTAGGAATTATCAGTCCTACTTATTCATGGGGGTTGCCGGAGATTGTGAAAGAATTTTTACAAAAACTAAATTTGAACAGAAAACCATCTTATATATGGTTTGTTGCAACCTATGGCACAACGACAGGTCAAATAGGTTATTTTGCAAACGAAATATTAGAAAAGCAGAATTGCTCATTTTCTGCATATTTCGGCGTTAAAATGCCTGATACTTGGACGCTGACTTTTGATTTAAGCAATAAAGAACATGTCAAAAAGATAAATATAAAAGCAGAACCTCAAATTGATATTATAATAGATCAAATTAAAAGTCATGTCACAGGGGACTATATGCAAAGAAAAGTTCCGGTACCTATTGCGAAGTTATTTTATAACATGGAGTATGATAACATGCGTAAAACAAGTCATTTTCACGTTGAAGATGCTTGTATAAATTGTGGGTTATGTGCCAAAAACTGCCCAATTTCTGCTATAGACATGGAAGTCGGAAAGCCTGTATGGAATAAAGAACAGTGTGTTATGTGTTTGTCCTGCTTACACCATTGTCCGAAATTTGCTATTCAGTATGGGAAAAGAACAAAGAAGCATGGACAATATGTTCATTCTCTCAAATAAAATCTGGAATAAATATCGTTTATTATGGGAATAGTCCTTGTATCAAAATTTAGGAGGGACTGCGTTGAGGATTCCAAAACATATTGCAATTATACCGGATGGAAATAGGAGATGGGCGACACAACATCAGATGGAGAAAAAAGATGGCTATCAGCACGGACTGAACCCGGGACTTGAAGTGCTGCGCAAAGCAAAGGAGTATGGAGTCGCGGAAATTACGTATTATGGGTTTACTGTGGACAATTGTAAACGGCCGAAAGTGCAGCAAAATGCATTTAAAAAAGCGTGCGTAGATGCAGTGCGGCTGATTCAAAAAGAAGGGAATGTATCGCTCTTGGTTGTGGGAGATTCGAGCTCAGCACATTTTCCGGAAGAACTTTTGAAATATACACAGAGAAAGGAAATCGGAATTGCTGATATCAAGGTGAATTTTCTTGTGAATTACGGCTGGGAATGGGATTTGAGCGCGATAAGAAAAGAGGGTATGGAGCAAGAGAACGATGTAATGACTCAAATACATTCGAAGGATATTTCCAGAATTGATTTGGTAATTCGTTGGGGAAATATGAGAAGATTGTCGGGGATGCTGCCTGTGCAGTCAGTCTACGCAGATTTCTATGTGGTAGAAAATCTTTGGCCGGATTATAAAGAAAGAGATTTTGATAAAGCAATCAGGTGGTATGACAAACAAGATGTAACTTTAGGCGGATAGCATCCGGAATAGTTTGATGATAATTTATTTTTATCTAAAAAGAAATTTTGTAGATTCTTCTAGTAAGATTTGTACAAGGTTTCTTTTTTATTATTGTTTTTTAAGCCTGTTTAATTTCGGAATTTTGTATAAAATTACAAAAATTATCAAAAATAAATTAAAATAATGGTAAAAATACATAAAAGAAAAGTGGTTAAATATGGATTTTTGCACAAATCTGTGTTAATATGAAGTGGTATATCGAGATGCACAAGGTGCAGAACGGAAAACTACAGTAAAAGGAGGTTTCAGGATGTGTTCTAAAACAGGAGGGGTTCCGTTTCGTGGAACAAAAGAGCAGGAAGAGGCGTTATTGCAGGTGATTGCGGAATTGAAGGATGATAAAGGTGCTTTGATGCCCATTTTGCAAAAGGCTCAGGAAATATATGGGTATCTTCCGATAGAAGTGCAGACAATGATTTCAAATGAGACGAAGATTCCGTTGGAGAAAATATATGGAGTTGCAACGTTTTATTCACAGTTTACGCTCAATCCAAAAGGAAGATATCGCATTTCAGTCTGTCTTGGCACGGCATGTTATGTAAAAGGTTCCGGGGATATTTATAATTATCTGATGGAAAAGCTTGGAATCGTGGGTGGGGAATGTACGCCTGACGGTAAATTTTCACTGGATGCCTGTCGATGTGTCGGGGCATGCGGTCTTGCGCCGGTCATGATGGTAAATGATGATGTCTACGGACGTTTGACTGTAGATGACATAGATGATATTTTAGCAAAATATGATTAGGATCGTATGAAAATAGAAATGGAGGATATGCATGAAGTCACTGGAAGAATTGAAAGCAATCAAAGAAAAGATGCAGGGACAGGTAGAGTTTCGTTCAGAAGACGGAGTCTGGACAGAAGATAACCCGTATCGCAAGCATGTGTTGGTCTGCGGAGGTACCGGGTGTACTTCTTCCGGCAGCAAGAAAATTATTGAAAAACTGCATGAAGAGATTCGAAAAAATAGTCTGGAAAATGAGATTGGAGTCGTGAAAACAGGATGTTTCGGGCTGTGTGCGTTGGGGCCGATTATGATCGTTTATCCGGAGGGCGCATTTTATTCCATGGTAAAAGAAGAGGACATTCCGGAAATCGTATCGGAACATTTGTTAAACGGAAGAATTGTTACTCGTCTTTTATATCAGGAGACGGTCAGTGAAGATGGAATACTGCCGCTTCAAGAGACGGAATTTTATAAGAAACAAAAGCGAATTGCGCTTCGCAACTGTGGCGTGATTAATCCGGAAAATATTGAAGAATACATAGGGACGAGCGGATACGAGGCTCTTGGAAAAGTCTTGACGACGATGACACCGGATGACGTCATTCAGGTTATCTTGGACAGTGGACTGAGAGGACGCGGAGGAGCAGGTTTCCCGACGGGGTTGAAATGGAAATTTGCAAAAGGCAATCAGGTAGAACAAAAATATGTCTGTTGTAATGCCGATGAAGGAGATCCGGGAGCATTTATGGATCGCTCGGTGCTTGAGGGGGATCCTCATGTTGTGTTGGAGGCAATGACAATTGCAGGGTATGCAATCGGGGCGTCACAAGGGTACATCTATGTGCGTGCGGAATATCCGATCGCAATTGAACGTCTGGAAATCGCAATTCGTCAGGCGAGAGAGTACGGAATGCTTGGCAAAGATATTTTTGGAAGCGGATTTGATTTTGATATTGATTTGAGACTGGGAGCGGGAGCGTTTGTCTGTGGAGAAGAGACGGCATTGATGACATCCATTGAAGGAAATCGTGGTGAGCCAAGACCGCGTCCGCCATTCCCTGCATTGAAAGGTTTATTCCAAAAACCGACGATTTTAAATAATGTGGAGACATGGGCAAATATTCCGCAGATTATTTTAAAGGGACCGGAATGGTTTGCGGGTATGGGAACAGAAAAATCAAAAGGAACAAAAGTGTTTGCGTTAGGTGGTAAAATTCATAATACCGGACTTGTGGAGATTCCGATGGGAACGACACTTCGTGAGATTGTGGAAGAAATCGGCGGAGGAATTCCGAATGGAAAGAAATTCAAGGCGGCTCAGACGGGAGGACCGTCAGGCGGATGCATTCCGGCAGAACATCTTGATGTTCCGATCGATTATGACAACTTGATGGAAATTGGATCCATGATGGGATCAGGTGGTCTGATTGTTATGGATGAGAATACTTGTATGGTGGATATTGCAAAATTCTTTTTGGAATTCACGGTAGATGAGTCTTGCGGGAAATGTACACCTTGCCGTATCGGCACAAGGCGTATGCTGGAACTTTTGGATAAGATTACAAAAGGGCAGGCAACCATGGAAGATTTGGATAAATTGGAGGAACTTTGTTATCACTTAAAGGATAACTCGCTCTGCGCGCTTGGACAGACAGCTCCAAATCCGGTACTTTCTACTCTGCGCTATTTCAGGGACGAATATATTGCACATATCATGGATAAAAAATGTCCTGCGGGAGTCTGTAAAGAGTTGCTGCAATACAAAATTGATGCAGATAAATGTAAAGGCTGTACACTTTGTGCAAGAACGTGTCCGAACAATGCGATTATTGGCTCGGTAAAAGAAGTACATATGATTGACCAGTCTAGATGCGTCAAATGTGGAGCATGTATGGAAAAATGCCGGTTTGGTGCTATTTACAAAGAGTAATAGGGGAGGTAAGATGATGGAAAATGTAACGATAAAATTAAACGGCAGAGCCGTGTCGGCGCCGGCAGGGTCTACAATCTTGGAAGCAGCACATTTGGCTGGAATCAAAATACCTACTCTCTGTTTCTTGAAAGAGATTAATGAGATCGGGGCATGTCGAATCTGTGTGGTGGAAGTAAAAGGTGCAAAGACTTTGGTTGCATCCTGTGTACATCCAATCAGTGATGGGATGGAGATATGGACGAATACACCGAAAGTGCTGGAGGCAAGAAGGAAGACTCTGCAGCTAATCTTGTCTGCTCATGACAGAAAATGTCTCTCTTGTGTGAGAAGTGGGAACTGTGAATTGCAGCAGTTGTGCCGTGAACTTGGAGTTGCAGAGGAAGACTATTTTGATGGTGAGAAAAATGAGTATGAATTAGATGTAACGGCGGCACATATGATTCGGGATAACAATAAGTGTATTTTGTGTAGACGATGTTCGGCAGTCTGTGAGAAAGTACAGGGAATCGGTGTGATTGGACCGAATCACAGAGGGTTTGCAACGAGTATTGGATCGGCGTTTGAGATGGGGCTTGGAGATACAAGCTGTGTGTCTTGTGGACAGTGTATTGCAGTCTGTCCGACTGGGGCTCTTCAAGAAAAGGATTATATAGATGAAGTGTTAGAGGCGATTGCCGATCCGGAAAAACATGTTGTAGTGCAGACAGCGCCTTCCGTAAGAGCGGCATTGGGAGAAGAGTTTGGATATCCGATTGGAACTGACGTGGAGGGAAAGATGGTGGCAGCACTTCGAAGAATCGGATTTGACAAAGTGTTTGACACGGATTTCAGTGCAGATCTCACTATTATGGAAGAAGCGCATGAATTTATAGACAGAGTACAAAATGGTGGAGTACTTCCACTTATTACTTCCTGCTCACCTGGATGGATCAAATACTGTGAACATTATTTTCCGGATATGACAGAGAATCTGTCGAGCTGTAAATCACCGCAGCAGATGTTTGGAGCAATTACAAAGACCTATTATGCCGAAAAGATGGGGCTGGATCCAAAGAATATCGTGTGTGTGAGTGTGATGCCTTGTACTGCAAAGAAATTTGAAATTGGACGCAAGGATCAGAATGCGGCGGGGGTACCGGATGTGGATATTGCTATTACAACAAGAGAGCTTGCAAGACTGATCAAACGTACAGGACTTGATTTTACAGGACTTCCGGAAGAGAATTTTGATGATCCGCTCGGGGAATCAACAGGAGCAGCGGTAATCTTTGGCGCAACCGGTGGTGTTATGGAAGCGGCACTTCGGACGGCGGTGGAGACGCTTACGGGAGAAGAACTCGCAAAAGTGGACTTTGAAGATGTACGAGGAACAGATGGAATTAAAGAAGCGACTTACAATGTAGCGGGAATGGATGTGAAAGTAGCAGTCGCATCCGGACTGCGAAATGCAAAAGAGCTGCTTGACAAAGTCAATGCAGGAGAAACAAACTATCATTTCATTGAGATTATGGGATGTCCGGGAGGCTGTGTAAATGGTGGTGGACAGCCACAAGTTTCTGCGGATGTAAGAAACTTTACCGATGTGAGAGCGGCACGTGCGAAAGTACTGTATGACAACGATGCAAAAAAAGCAATTCGGAAATCTCATGAGAATCCTTCAATTCAGAAATTATATGAAGAATTTCTGGGAAGACCGGGAAGTCAAAAAGCGCATGAGATTTTACATACATCTTATATAAAGAGAACGATTAATTCCATCTAGTAATGATAAAAGGCAGATTGTTGTGTGATAAGACAATGGTGATTGTTACACGTCAATCTGTCTTTTGTCTGTTTGTACCAAAAAAGAAAATAGTATTTATACAATATATCTAAAAACAAAAAAACTCTTTGGAAGAAATTGTAAATATGCTATAATAAATTATATGTGAAAAAAGAAACGAGAGGAGCGAAAATATGAAAAAGAAACGAAAATCCTTACGTGTAGCAAGTGCAGCGTTAGTTTGCGCGATGACAGCAACCTCTGTTCTTCCGGCAGCTGCTGCAAAGAAGAATGAGGAAACGACACCAACAGTGCCTACAGAGCAGACAGATTGTTCCAAAAATCCGAATGCATATGCAATTTACCCGCTTCCGCAGAAGGTGACTTATCCGGAAACCGCACAGTCATTTGAACTGAAAAAAGGTGACGTGACAATTGTCGCAGAGGACGGAGTGGATGAGGCTACCAAAAATTTTGTAAAAAAAGTACTGGACAAGTATAAAGTTGGATATAAAGAATCTGAGAACGTAGATGATGAAAAAACAAATATCATCCTCGGCGTGGAAGAGACAAACGGTGCAGCTGATAGTTATTTGAAAGATAATAAAATCAATGAGCCGGATGCTGAGTTTTATAAAAAATCAGATGCCTATGTGCTGGATGCTGATGCAGACAAGAAGAATATTGTTATTGAAGGAAAAGATACAGATGCCACATTCCATGGAGTTGCGACTCTGCAGATGATGTTTTCTTCTTTCTCAGGAAAGAAATTTTTGGATGCGCATATTGAAGATTATGCGACAGTTGCGACGAGAGGGTATATTGAAGGTTTCTATGGCGCATGGAACTTTGATGAACGTGAAAATCTGATGGAATTTGCGAAAGACTATAAGATGAACAGCTATGTCTATGCACCGAAAGGAGACGCATATCACACAAGCAAATGGGATCAGTTATATCCAGATGAAACAATAAAAGAATTTGAAAAGTTAGTAAAGAAAGCAGAAGAGACAAAAGTAGATTTTGTATGGTCTATTCACCTTGGTAACTTTTTTAAATCATTTTCAAGTATATCAGATGCAAAGTACGAAACACAGTATCAGAAATTAATGGCAAAGCTGGAACAGTTGTATAAAATTGGTGTTCGCAAGTTTGATATATTGAATGATGACTTTGGTGGCGGAAACAATGACATGGTTGTGACCGTGCTGAATAGATTGAATGAAGATTTAAAAAAGAAAGGTTGCCAGCCGATTACATACTGTCCACAGGGTTATAACAAGGCATGGTCAGGTAATGGTGCGGAGTTAACAGCTTTAAAGAATTTGAATGATGACATTCATATTTACTGGACCGGTGATGATGTAAACTCACCAATCACACAGGATACGGTAAACTTTTTGAAAGAAAAGACAAATCATGAACCGGACTTTTGGTTGAACTATCCGGTAAATGAGCATGCAAAATCAGGAATTTATCTTGGTGATATTACATATTATGCGAGAGACAATGTAACGGGGCTTGCAGGTTTCCACTCAAACCCAAGCAGATTTGCATATTCAAATGAGGTGGGCTTGTATCAGTTGGCTTCATTGGTATGGAACAATAATAAATATTCTGAACATGCAAATGAAATTTGGGAGAGTGCATTTAACTATTTGCAGCCGGAAGTAAAAGATTCCTATCTGACAATTGCGAGAAACGTGTCAAATGCTCCGGAATCATCAAGAGTTCCTGGATTTAATGAGTCAGAATATTTGAAAGAGAAATTAGATGCAGTGCAAAAGCTTGTAAATGCAGGAAAGCCAATCAAAGACAATGAAGATGCGAAAGCAATTTTAGAGGAATTTGATAATATACTGAATGCAGTCAAAGATTTTGAAAAAAATTGTGCAAATAAAAATTTGGTAACAGAATTGACACCTTGGCTGAAATCATTAAATGATGTGGCAAGTGCAGGAAAAGGCGCATTGGAGAGTTTGATTGCTTTAGAAAATGGAGATACTACAACGGCCTGGACAAAACTAAGCAGTGCAAGCAAATATTACAACACAATGTATACCTATCTTACAGCAGAAGATTTGCCGAATGTATATGCAAAAGCAGGAAGCAAGAGACTTGCGCCGTTTGTGGCAAAGGCAATCAATGCGGCAAAAAATCAGTTGACACCGATTTTAAACCCGGGAGATACTACAATTTCACCGACATTATATGCGAAAATGGGCGGAGCAGAAGTGACAGAAACTGCTGATTCGAAGAAGATGTATGATGGAGATGAGACAACTTATGCTTCGTGGCAGGTAAAACAGCAGGCGGGCGATTATTATGGATTAGACCTTGGAAGAGTTACCACTGTGACAGACGTATCTATTTTGCAGGCACAAAAAGACGGACACCATGACATTTTCCATGATGCAGAATTACAATATTCAGAAGACGGAGAAACATGGGAAAAGATTGATGCAAAAGTGGATGGAGACCGTATTACGGCAGATGGACTCAATGTGAAAGCGAGATATGTGAGATATTATCTGAAGACAGCAGGATATAATGGGAAACCGGATTATTGGACATATGTAAGAGAATTTACAGTGAACAAAAAAGTGGAAGAACATGACAGAGTCTACACTAACGTTGATGCATTGAAAAAGACACCTCTGACAATTGAGGGAACAGAGATTAGCGTTCGCAATTTGAAAGGTGTTACTTTGAAACCAAATAATTATGTTGGTATTAAACTAGAGACACCAGAAGCGGCAAAATCATTCGTAAAAGAAGTATCGGCAGAGGAAGGTCTTGTATTTGAATATTCATTTGATGCATTGAATTGGTCAGAGGCAAAAGAGGTCAAAGACCTTGCCGGAGTAAAATATTTAAGATTGAGAAACAATTCAGAAAAAGATGTGACAGTGGATATAACAAAGATTGGAATGGATATCAAGAGCCTGAAGCCAGAAGCAAAATTGTTACAGTCAACAATTAAAAATGGTTTGAGTGAAGGGACGTATACAAATGTATTTGATGGCAATCTTTCTACTTATATTTTGACAAAAGAAAATCCGGCGAAAGATTCTTATATTACATTTGATTTGGGAAAAACGATTGAAGTGTATGATGTGGAGGCAGTAACCTCAGACGGATTACAGCGTCTGTACAATGCAAAGATTCAGATTTCAGAAAACAATAAAGACTGGACAGATGTGGCGACAGTTGAAAATGACAATTCTGTTATGGAAGTTCCTTATCGCTATGTGCGCGGTGATGCGAAAGGTGCAAAAGCAAGATATCTAAGACTTTACTTTACAGGTAACGGAAATGATAAATTGAAGCTACATGAGATTCAGATTAATAAAAAGACAGAAGGCGGCGTAGCGGCAGCGCAGATCACAAGCAACATGTCAGGTGATGTGGGAGCCGTGATTGATAATGACATCAGTACATTGTTCAATAAAAAGACAAAGTCCGGTGACTATATTAAATATCGTGTGACAGAAAATACAAACATTACACAGATTTCTGTGTTACAGGGTGCAGCCGGTGAAGGTGATTTGTATGTAACAACTCCAAAGGGCGAGCAAAAACTGGGAACATTGAAAGATGTCATTGCAAAATTCGATACAAAAGATGTGGGACCAATTTCAGAGATTAGCATTAAATGGACTAAAGAAAGTGAAGCCTCAATTCATGAACTGGCAATTACAACCGGAGAAAATACATCTGACGATATCGGAGAGTATGTAGATCCAATTATCGTAGACAATGGTGAGGAAATTGAACAGAATATTGCAATCGGTAAAAAAGTAGAAGTTTCTGGAACGACTGCTGGAGATAAAAATAATGTAAATGATGCGAATACCGAAACAAAATGGGACAGTGATTTCATCAAAGGTAATAATGCAAAAGAAAACTCATGGATTTACGTCGATCTTGGAGCAGAAAAAGAATATACCATGAATCAGATTGTAGTACGTTTCTATAATCTGATCTACCCAACAAAGTGGAAACTTCAGACATCGGATGATGCTCAAAACTGGACAACTGTAAAAGAACTTTCCAAAAATCCGAATGGAGCAGCACATCCGGTAGAAACAATTGATTTAGAGACTCCTCTGACAGCTAGATATGTTCGCCTTTTCTTTGAGGAATTGAACTCAGCCGCAGCCGGAAATGGTGTCGGAATCACAGAGTTTGAGATTTACGGAAAAGAGAAAAAGGATGAGGTGACAGACAAGACTGCTTTAAATGAGGCGATCAAAGAAGCAGAAGGAAAAGCAGAATCCAAAGAGTATACGAAAGCTTCCAAGGAAAGCTTAAAAGCAGTCATTGCAGAGGCAAAGAAAGTTGCAGAGAATGCAAGTGCGACACAGGACGAGGTGACAAAGGCGACTACAAAATTGCAGGAGGCAGTAAACGCACTTCAAGTGAAAGTGACAGAAAAGCAGAATATTGGATTGAAAAAACCAGTGACGGTATCTGGTACAAGCAATGGCGTCAAGGAATCCATCAATGATGGAAATGCATCCACAAAATGGGACAGTGATCTTATCAAGAGTGGAACAGGTGATGAGGCACAGGACATTGGCGATGCATGGTTTGCAATTGATCTAGGGGAGCAGATGAATCTGATTGACGGTTTGAAGGTATCATACTTCAATAAAGTATATCCTACAGATTATGAGGTGCAGGTATCCAATGACAATGAGAACTGGACAACGGTGAAGACTTTATCAAAAGAACATAACGGTCCGGTGAATCCAACTGATGAGATTACATTTGAAACTCCGGTTTCAGCACGCTATGTGAGAATGTTCTTTAAGGAATTGAACAATGTGGCAGGTGGACACGGCGTTGGAATCAATGAGGCAGAAGTGCTTGGCAGATATGTATATGAGAAATCCTCTGTACAGAGTGTGTCTGCAAATACAGATATCCTGATTGAGAAAGACAGTGAATTTGATGCTGCGAAGCTTCCGGCTGTAAATGGAATTCAGGTTGCAGTGGAAGAAATGACTGACACAATCAAAGTACTTGTTCCGGTGACATGGAATACAGATAATCTAGATACCGGTAAAGTAGATACATATGTGTTGGAAGGAACACTGAGTTTAAATGCAGTTGCAAATGCAGAGAATAAAAAGGCGAGCGTGAATGTAGTAGTACAAGGTGAGCCTACAGAAGAACTCGATTATAAAGCATTGGATGAACAACTTGTGATTGCAGCAGGAAAAGAACAGGATAAAGATAAGTATACAACAGAGTCTTATGATGCGTTTAAAACAGCATATGACAATGCGAAAAATGTAAAAGAGAATGCGACGACACAAGAGGCTGTGGATCAGGCGACAGAGACTTTGAAGAACGCGATTGCAGGTCTCAAAGAAAAACCGACAGAGCCTGAGACTCCGGAAGTAGATAAGAGTAAATTGCAGGCAAAAGTGGATGAGTACAGTAAGTTAGATTCCGATATTTATACACAAGAGAGCTGGGGGGCATTTGTAGACGTATTGGAAGATGCAAATGCGGTATTAGCAGATGAGAAAGCAACACAGGAAACGGTTGATGCAATGCTTCAAAGCTTGGAAGAAGCATATGGCAAGCTGGAAGTGGCAGAGACACCGGATCCTCAGCCGGAAGTAGACAAGACAGCGCTGCAGGCAAAGGTAGATGAGTGCAGCAAACTAAATGAAAAAGATTACACAGAGGCAAGCTGGGAAGGATTTGCGAAAGCATTTGAAGAAGCCAATGCGGTATTGAAAAATGAGAATGCAACGCAGGACGATGTCGATCAAGCGTTAAAAGTGTTGAATGAGATGTGTGGAGCACTTAAGAAAGCAACAACACCTACCACACCTACAACGCCAACAACACCTACGAAGCCGACGACTCCAACAGAACCGGATAAAAACAAACCAGACAACAAGAAACCGGTAAAAACAGGAGATCCGACAAGCGTGTTTGGCATTTTCTCATCCATGATTTTAGCGGGCGGCTATATCTTGGGACGTAGAAAAAAAGACGATAATTAAGAATGAGAGAACCCCT
>ENA-OPSO01000907-OPSO01000907.1-human-gut-metagenome-genome-assembly--contig:-NODE-907-length-11866-cov-2.510964_pt1 | contig 11866 bp, 9 predicted proteins | sample MGYA00241455_ERZ501902 | MGnify/ENA primary metagenome ERZ501902 (study PRJEB25962, sample SAMEA2042405) | human gut metagenome | biome: human gut; feature: human-associated habitat; material: faeces...
GAGATAAACATGCCGATAGAGATGTAGACGCATCCCAGCAGAAAGAACATCAGAATGGACAGATAGTCGACCAGAATATACGCAGTGCCCTGGGCCTTAATAATCCATGGGAATATCAGATATATTACGCACGGGATTGCCAGGATGGAGGCCATCGCCAGGTATTTGCCCATCACGATCTTAAACAGGCTGACCGGCGACGTTAAAAGCAGTTGGTCTGTCTTGCTCTTTTTGTCTTCCGCGAAACTTCTCATCGTAAGAATGGGAATCGCTATCATGAACACAAAAAGGATTCCTGATAAGACATAAGAAAAATAAGGATACCCATAGTTCAGGTTATAAGCCATAAAGTAAATTCCTGTAAATGCCACCAGAAACGCAATAAATACATAGCCGATCATTGAATGAAAATAAGAACCTAGTTCTCTTTTATATATCGCTCTCATCCGTCTCTTCCTCCTTTCTGTCCTCTATATTTTCCCGGAAGTCCTGGCTTTCCGCAGTATTGCTGCCTTGCCCCTCGTCTTCTTTCGTCTCATCTTCTTGCGCCCGATCCCCTTGCGTCAGTTCAAGGAAGATGTCTTCCAGCGTGGACTTGTTCAGTCTCAAAGTCAGAAGCGGAATCCCTTCCTTCGCGAACGCAAAGAATAACTGCTCCCGGATGTCTGACTGCCCTTCTGACTCTATCCGTACGGTAACGCTCTCCTTCGTCTCTTCCCGGTACTCGGCCTTGCTGATTAGGGGAATGCCCTTTAGAATAGCCTTTGCCTTCTCCATGGATGTCTTAGCCTCCAGTTCCACATGGCCTGTGCCGCTCATAAGATTCTCCAGATTCTCCGGCGTGTCGCTGGCAACAAGCTTTCCTTTGGCAATAATCATGACATAGTCACAGACTTCCCGAACTTCCGCCAGAATATGGGAACTCAGGATTACCGTATGATTCTTGGCCAGCGTACGGATCAGTTCCCGGATTTCTATGATCTGCTTAGGATCCAGCCCTACGGTAGGCTCATCCAGAATGATAATCTCCGGAAATCCCAGGATCGCCTGGGCAAGGCCTACCCTCTGCTTGTATCCTTTGGACAGATTATGGAGCAGGCGGTCCTGCACCTCCTCAAGCCTTGTTAGCTTCACAACCTTCTCTATCTGTTTTTTCACTTCATCTTTGGGGATTTTCTTTAATTCAGCCGCAAAGTTCAGATACTCCCATACGGTCATTTCCATATAGAGAGGCGGCTGTTCCGGCAGATAGCCAATACACTTTTTCGCCTGCTCCGGTTCCTCCAGGATATTGTGCCCGTCAATGAAAATATCACCGCTTGTAGATGCGATATACCCTGTTATCATATTCATTGTCGTCGATTTTCCTGCTCCATTTGGCCCCAAAAAGCCATAAATCTTTCCTTCTTCGATTGTAAAACTGAGATCATCCACCGCCAAATGATCTCCATATCTCTTGACTAAATTTTTTACCTCAATCAAATAATCTCTCCTCCTTCAAACTTAGATTTAAAAACAGAGAACCCTCACGGTTACAGTTCATGCCTCCAATATTCCGCGAGGTGTTTTGTACATTTGTACAAAAATCCCGAGACGTATTTGCAGCAGTTTGTGTGCATCGCGAAGCATGTTACTGCTCACGAACTGTAAGTGAGTAAACCGTAACACCTCACAGTCACAGATCAATTCTACGATTTTTTTGTGATGGAAATGGGGTAGAAATGTGTTTATAATGTGAAAGAAGCAGAGACATCTCCATATCTCTGCTTCTCAATAAATGCTTCATTTGTTGTTAAATCAAAGGCTCCTTCGTCGGCATTCCGGCCTTTCTCGGATATCTTTTCAAGGTATTTTTCGCCTTCTCCACAATTACCAAAGAACGGTCAATATCACTGTCAGGCAGCTGAAAGAAAACAACTTCTTTTTTTCTACCTCCCAGCAATTCCATCGCCTTTTTCGAGTTTTCCAGCTCTTCCTGTATCTTTCCTGACTTATATGGAACAAACCAACCACCTACCTTCACGTAAGGAAGACAGTATTCCGACAAAGATGCTAGATTCGCAACGGCCCTAGAGACACACAAATCATACTGTTCCCTGTATTCTTTCCTGCGAGCGTATTCCTCTGCCCTTCCATGAATCGCCTCTATATCCTTCAGACACAATCTCCCTATCACTTCATTTAAAAATTTAATTCTCTTTTGCAACGAATCCAACAATGTAATCTTCAATTCTGGAAATACAATTTTCAGTGGAATTCCTGGAAATCCAGCACCAGTACCCACATCAATCACCCTGCTTATCTTTGTCAAATCTACTACTTTCTTCACTGATAGGCTGTCCACAAAATGCTTTTGCAGCACTTCTTCAAACTCTGTGATTCCCGTGAGATTCATCACTTTATTCCACTCAATCAACAGTTCATAATATTGAACAAATTGATCTCTCTGTCTTTGTTCAAGCTGTATTCCCAATTCTGCGCATCCTCTGTCCAAAACTGTGAGATCGTACATCTTATTCCCCCTCTCTTTTTTTATAAAATCTAGGCATATATACAAGGAGCACAGATACATCCGCAGGAGACACACCTGCTATTCTCGAAGCTTGACCAATAGACATTGGACGATATAATTTCAGTTTTTGCTTCGCCTCAATTCTTAGTCCGCTGATCTCATCATAATCAATATTCTCAGGTATCTTTTTCTCCTCTAATTTTTTGAACTGTTCCACCTGTTTTTTCTGCCTTCTGATATATCCATCATATTTTATGTTGATATTGACCTGTTCTTTTACATCCCAAGGAAGCTGCGGACGTTCTGGGTCTATTTCAGCTAAGATTTCATAATTCAGCTCCGGACGCCTAATCAGCTCTGCAAGCGTTGTTCCACTCTTTAAGGCCGTACTTTGATACCTTTCTAGTACGTTCTGAACCGCTTCTGAAGCTCCTAAAGTCACATGTTCTATCCTCTTAATCTCCCTTTCGATTAATCGCTCTTTTTCCAAAGTTCTTTGATAAACCTCTTCGTCGATCAATCCCACTTCATATCCTTTTTTTCTAAGCCTCAAATCCGCGTTATCTTGTCTTAAAAGCAGCCTGTACTCCGCCCGGCTAGTCATCATTCGATAGGGTTCATGATTTTCTTTCGTGACCAGATCATCAATCAACACTCCTATATAAGCCTCCGATCTGTCCAATACCATGAAATCTCTACCCTGAATCTTTAAAGCGGCATTGATTCCAGCCACCAGTCCCTGAGCGGCCGCTTCCTCATAGCCGGAGCTTCCATTGAACTGTCCCGCGCTGAACAACCCCTTTATATTTTTAAACTCTAAAGTCGCATTTAGCTGTCTCGCATCGATACAATCATATTCAATCGCATAGGCACTCTTCACAATTCTGGCGTTTTCCAGTCCTTCCACAGATCTGTACATCTGATACTGGACATCCTCAGGAAGAGAGCTGGACATTCCACCTATATACATCTCGTTCGTATACAGTCCTTCTGGTTCGATAAACACCTGATGTCTATTTTTATCTGCAAAACGTACCACTTTATCTTCAATAGACGGACAGTATCTAGGACCTGTTCCTTCAATCATACCTGAAAACAACGGAGACCTGTCCAGATTCTCCCGGATAATCTCATGCGTTCTCTCATTGGTATAAGTCAACCAACAGGAAATTTGCGGAATCTGTACACTTTCCGGATCTGTAGAAAAAGAAAATGGTACAATCTTCTCATCCCCGAACTGTTCTTCCATCTTACTGTAATCTATGGAATTTCCCGCAATTCTGGCCGGTGTCCCCGTCTTAAAGCGATACATCCTTATTCCCAATTCTCTCAGAGAATCTGTCAGATGGTTTGCCGCCTGAAGACCGTTCGGCCCCGTATCACTGCTCACATTGCCGTAAATACATCTCGCTTTCAAATAGGTACCCGTACACAGAATCACCGCTTTACAGTCATAGACAGCTCCTGAATAAGTCTCCACTCCTGTAATCTTTCCGTCTTTCACAAGAAGCTTCGTTACCTCACCCTGCTTTATGGTCAGATTCGGAGTATTTTCCAGAGTCTTTCTCATTTCATTACTGTATCTTTGTTTATCCGCCTGAGCACGCAGAGAATGTACTGCCGGTCCCTTTGAGCGATTCAGCATTTTGGACTGCAAAAAAGTCTTATCTATATTTTTTCCCATCTCCCCGCCAAGTGCATCCACTTCCCTTACCAAGTGTCCTTTTGAACTTCCTCCTATATTGGGATTGCACGGCATCATTGCAATACTGTCCACACTCACAGTAAACATCACGGTGGAAAACCCAAGCCGTGCACCAGCAAGAGCCGCCTCACATCCGGCGTGTCCTGCTCCAACTACTACGATATCATACGATTCCATCAGCCGTTTCATGATTTCTCCTTTCTCACTTTCCTGTACAAAATTTGCTGAAAATCTCATTCACCAGATCTTCTCCCACAGATTCACCCAGAATTCTTCCCAGTGCCTCATATGCATTCATGAGATCTATAGAAAAAAAGTCCTCCGGCATTCCCATAGATATACTTTGTTCCACTAATTCCAAGCTGTGATAGGCTTCTTCTAAAGCTTCCTTCTGACGAACATTTGTGATATACACTTCATCATTAAAAGTAATATTTCCATCAAAAAACATCTCTTTAATTTTTTCCACCAGATCTTGAATTCCTGTTTCCTCTTTTGCGGAAATTGGTAAAACAAAATGTCCTGTTTTCACCTTCAACTCTTCTTCTTCTACAACTGACTCTAAATCCGTTTTATTTAAAAGAACAATCGCCTGGTTTTCCTTCCATCATTTCTATAATTTTCTCATCATTTTCATCCAATGGAACAGAAGAATCCACAACATACAGGATTAAGTCCGCTTCTTTCCCCATTTCCTTTGCTTTATCCACACCGATCTGTTCAACCAAATCCTCTGTATCCCGAATCCCGGCTGTGTCAATAATTTTCAATGAAATACCTGACAGAGTAATACATTCTTCCAGTACATCCCTAGTAGTACCCGCAATGTCTGTCACAATCGCTTTATTTTCCCCTATTAAAAGGTTGAGAAGAGAGGATTTTCCGGCATTTGGCTTTCCGAGAATGACTGTCTGAATTCCCTCTCTTATCATTTTGCCTTCTCTTACAGTACTCAAAAGCCGGTATATTTTTTCTTTTTCCTGAGTCGTCGTCATTTTCAGTTTCTCCCCATATCCATCTATACTGATATGTTCCGGATCGTCCAAAGCCGATTCTATATAGGCGATGTGATAAATCAGAGAAGACCTGATCTTCTCGATTTCCCTTTTCACAGAACCTTTAAGCTGACTCATAGAACTTTTCAGAGCAAACTCATTCTTAGAATTTATCACATCTATAACAGCCTCCGCCTGTGACAAATCCAGTTTTCCGTTCAAAAAAGCTCGTTTCGTAAATTCTCCGGGCTCTGCTGTTTTCGCTCCGTGCTTCAAAACCGTATCCAAGACTCTTCTCATTGCGCAGACTCCGCCATGACAATCAATTTCTACGGTATCTTCCCCTGTGTACGTCCTTGGAGCTCTCATGACCATCACTAATACCTCATCGATCATTTCCTCTTCATCATAGATATAACCATAATGAATGGTATGGGATGGCACTTGGTCTAACTGCTTTTTTCCGTTTTTCGATCGATATATCTTTTTTATCACATCCACCGAATGCTCACCGCTAATTCTAACAATTCCTATCCCTGAAGCACTCATAGCTGTGGATATCGCTGCAATCGTTGTATTCATAACCGATACCTCCCCAATATTTTATACCTTAGTATAATAAGTTTTTCTTATATAGGAAAGGACTTTCATGCATTAGCATGACAATGCCTTTCCTATTACATAAAAAAATGTTATTCTAGGTTCGCACACGTACAAGTCGTGTTATTCACGCTTTCACCTAGAATAACATTTTTCTGTTCATTCATACAACTTTAAAGTTTCTCAAATACTGATATTCTTTAGATTATCTTTCCCTTTTGAGTTTTACGACTACATGACGGTAGGGCTCCTCTCCCTCACTTGTCGTCTCCACATAGCGATTTCCCTGAAGCGCTGAATGGATAATTCTTCTCTCATAAGGATTCATTGGCTCTAATACCACGGCTTTTCTGGTCTTTTTAACCTTATAAGCGATACCCCTGGCCAAGTTTTCGAGAGTTTCTTTTCTCCGCCTTCTATAATCTTCCGTATCTAATTTCACACGGATGTATCCCTGTCTGTTTTTATTTACTACCAAGCTCGTTAGATACTGAAGAGAATCCAGAGTCTGTCCTCTTTTACCAATCAGAATTCCCATATCGTCGCCAAGAAACTCCGCTTCCAGACAGCCGTCCTCTTTATTGTAGACAATCTTAATCTCCACATCAAGACTCATCGCCGCAAAAACTTCATCTAAGAATTTTTTTGCTCTGTTTTCGATTTCCTTTATTTCTTCTGGATTCGTGAGTATCTCTGTCTGTTTTGCTGGTTTTTCCTTCACTACTTTTTCTTTGACAGGTTTTTCTTTGATAGGCTTTTCCTTCGCTATCTTTTCTTTACCTGTCTTCTCTTTAACCTCAGCTTTTACTATATCTTGTCTTTCTTCTTTCTTATGAGTATTCTTGGTATTTTTCTCCCTGGCAGGTCTCTCTACCTGGGGTTTCTTTGAGACCTTTTCCTGCTTCAATTCTACTGTAGGATTTACAGTCTCCACAACTTCTTTCTCCAATTCCTTCAGGGATTCTTCTTCTATAATCTCTTCTGCCTTTTTTCTAGCTTTAATAATAGCTGGCTTACTGCCTATACCAAAAAATCCTGAACTTCCTTCACTTACTACAATAATATCCAATTCATCACTGGCAGTTCCCAGCTCAATAGCCGCCTTGGTAATCGCTTCATTTTTTGTCTTTGCAGAAACCTGAATATACTCTTCCATTTGTAATCCCCTCCAATTCGATTACTTTTTCTTCTTATTCCTCTCATCAAATTCTCGAACCATATTAGCTTTCGCCGCCAAACTTCCAGGTTTTGCGTACTGTGCATTCTGATAAGACTGTTCTACCTTCTTCTCTCTTTCGGAACTTCCTGCTCCTTTAGTATTTTTATCAATATTTCTCGCATTCTGATGAGCCTGACTTGTAATTTTCTGTGGGGGAAGACCTTGCTTTTCTCGTTTCTTTTCGGCCTTCTTCATATTTTCTTCAATCAGAACTTGCATATCAATTTTGCTCATATGACGATTGATAATCACCTGTTGAACACTACGGATAACAGCACCAGAAATCCAGTATATACCGATACCAACTGGCAATGTTAGACACATTACTGCCGAAAATACAGGCATAATTGTATTCATAGTCTTCATAGAATTCATCATAGGATTATCTTTATTGTTATTATTATTCTGACTCGCAGTAGGCATTAAACGGAAATTCAGCCACTGAGTCAGCCATGCCAGCAGTGGTACTAGCACTGCTGCTGCCAATACCAACCAAGAACCGCCTCCAAAAGCTGATTTAATAATCGTCAAAGGCTGGTCTGCGATATTCAACACACCAAAAATCTGCATATCAGACAGACTACTGGCTGTACTTTGTATTACATCAGAAAAGCCGGCAAATTCCTTGATATCGGCAAAACTTCTCCACTGATCTGGAGAAAAACTATATAACACATCAATGACAGAATCCTTTGTGGCATTTGCCCCATCCATGATAAGCTTTGCACGGGTTACATGGTTGTCTGTCATAAAATTCTGAATTAAATCACTATAACCGCTGACACCGACAATCTGATTTACTACATCAGTAAATACACCTTTCACGCTTCCTACATATCCAGGTATTTTATAAATTACCTGCCACAACGCCATCAATATTGGAAACTGGATAGCTAACTGCACACAACTTCCTGTCGGTGAAACGCCATATTTTTGATAAACCAGAGAAGTTTCTTCCTGCATTTTCTGCATGGAAATCTGGTCTCTTTTTCCTTGATATTTCTTTTGAATCTTTGTGATCTCCGGCTGCATAACCGCACTTAATTTAGAAAATTTCTGCTGCTTAATCTGCAGAGGAGTCATCAGTAAATACATGAGAATTGTAAAAATGATAATACAAAGACCAATATTCTCTATTCCAAACATACTGTTCAAAACTTTGAAAATACCGTCCATGATCCAACCCAAGACAGAACCTATTTGTCCAATGATGGGGATCCCATTTTTTGTCGCTATTAATAATTCCAAAACTATTTCCTCCTGAACTTAGGGTACCGGATCATATCCACCTTTGGAAAATGGATTACATCTTAAAATCCTCCAAATTGCCAGCAATCCGCCCTTTATTGCTCCATATTTCTGTATTGCCTCCAAGCCATACTGTGAACAGCTTGGAAAATACGGACATCTTGTTCTCTTCATCGGAGACAGATATTTTTGATAAAATTTTATAATTTTTATCATAAATTTCTTTAACATCTTACCTACCTGATTGAATTTTATGGTTTTCTCCTAAATGAAGAAGCGCTTGTTCGATCTTCTTATAATTTTGATCTTTTGCAGATACTCTGGCAATTACCACAATATCATACCCTACCTGAAATCTGCTTTCATTCAGACGATAACACTCTCTTATCAATCTGGTCAGCCTGTGTCTTACTACACTGTTGCCGACCTTTTTGCTTACTGATATTCCCAAACGATTTTTTTTTAACTCATTTTCCAGCACATACATAACTAGATAACGGTTTGCAAGTGATGTTCCACAACGATAGACAATTTGAAAATCTCTATTTTTTTTTAACGACTCCGAAAATTCCATAAATTTTTCCTTCTCTTTACTCTCTAGGACTCCTGTCCCTTCTTATTTATATATGCCGTCTAAATTTACCAAGAGAAGAAAAGACCACATAAATGCGGTCTTATGCTGATAATTTCTTTCTTCCTTTTAATCTTCTGGCAGCTAATACTTTACGACCACCCTTTGTGCTCATACGAGCTCTGAAACCATGAACTTTTGCTCTAGATCTCTTTTTTGGCTGAAATGTCATTTTCATAGGTAAAGCACCTCCTTTATCTATTATCCATGTTAAATTTTGTAACTTTTTAAGTATGACAGACACCGGATTCTACAGCTCTCCTGCCCGCCAACTTTACTTATTAGAACATCATTTCAATTATATTCATAAAGGGTGGATTCGTCAAGTATTATTTACACAAAGATTTAAATGGTTTTTTATGCCATTGTGGATTACATAATTGGTTTACGTAATATTATCCACATTTTGTGGATAACTTGTGGATAACTTGTGGAATACCTATATATCTTTCCACTTTCTCCTGTCTATTTTACACATATCTTCAAAAAAATGCTTTTATTTCTACTTTTCTTACTGTGCATAAAATTATCCCCATTTTTTATCGTTTTTAAAAGAATAACGTCACATTATGGTAACCTGAATTGGCTTTTCCACTGTTATCCACACTAATCCACATAAAAAGTGGGGATAACTTTTTTCCACATTTCCCTCAAATATACATTGCGAAAACAGGCATTTTATTATAATATATATAAGGATATTTATGTCTTTTTTAAGAATACGGTCAGAGTTTGTGGAAAACTCAATATTATCAATACACACTTAATATAGAAGTAATACGAACCGGGAGAACCAGAAAATGAACAAAGTTGTGGAAAAATGGGACGAAATCCTGCAAATCGTCAAGACAGAACATGATCTGTCCGACGTTTCTTTTAATACCTGGCTAAAACCACTTACTGTTTACGAAGTAGTTGACAATGTTGTCACTATTATCGTGCCTTCAGAGCAGGTAGGTCTCAATTATATAAGTAAAAAATATAAACTTCCACTTCAGGTAACGATCAGTGAAGTTACCGGAATGGAAAACTGTGACATCAATTTCATATTGCCGGAAGATGTTCCGAAAAAAGAGGAAGTTTCTCCAAAAGCGCAGTCTCAGGACGCACGCTGCGAGGAAGCTCATTTGAATCCAAAATACACTTTTGATACCTTTGTAGTCGGAAGCAATAATAAATTTGCCCAGGCAGCAGCTCTTGCAGTTGCCGAATCCCCGGGTGATACCTACAATCCACTCTTTATCTATGGCGGTGCAGGTCTGGGAAAAACTCATCTGATGCATTCTATTGCTCATTTCATTATTGATCATGATGAAAACAGCAAAGTACTTTACGTTACCAGTGAAGAGTTTACCAACGAACTGATCGAAACAATCCGTAATGGAAATAACTCGGCAATGACCAAGTTTCGTGAAAAATACAGAAACATTGATGTTCTTCTTGTCGATGATATTCAGTTTATTATAGGAAAGGAATCTACACAGGAAGAATTTTTCCACACGTTCAATGCGCTGCACAGTGCGAAAAAGCAGATTATCATATCCTCAGATAAGCCGCCAAAAGATATGGAAATCCTGGAAGATCGTCTCCGTTCCCGGTTTGAATGGGGCTTAATTGTAGATATTTCCTCTCCTGACTATGAAACCAGAATGGCGATTTTAAGGAAAAAGGAAGAACTGGACGGTTATCAGATAGACGATGCGGTCATCGAATACATTGCCAAAAATATAAAATCCAATATCCGTGAGCTTGAGGGCGCTTTAAACAAAATTATGGCCTACGCCAATCTGGAAAAAAGCGAAATCAATCTGCCTTTAGCTGAAAAAGTATTAAAAGATATTATTTCTCCTAATCAGAAGCGCATCGTTACCCCTGAACTTATCATTGATATTGTGGCAGAACACTTTGACTTATCTCCTGCTGACCTGACCGGCAACAAACGAAATTCCAAAGTCGTATTTCCACGGCAGATTGTGATGTACTTATGCCGTCATATGACAGAAGTCACACTGAAAAATATCGGTAAAGTCCTGGGAGGAAGGGACCATACCACCATCATACATGGCGCTGAGAAGATAACCGGCGACATGGCAAAGGATGACACGTTGAGAAATACCATAGAGATACTGAAAAAGAAGATCAATCCACAATAGGAAGTGGAATCCATGTGGACGGGCTGTTGATAACTGATCTTTTCTGAAGGGCTTGTGAATGACTTTTAACCACCTGTGGATAAACTTTAAGTTTTCCCTCATGAAAGTGGATGGTTTCCACATCCTGCTCCACAGGTGCTTGTCCTTAATTATCAAGGACTTCAGACAGTTTTGCACAAACCCACAGCCCCTACTACGGTTTCTACGAAAATTATCTATATCTTCACTCACAGATGACACACCGGGCACACAATTACTCTGAAAGGAAGTTATCAACATTATGAAGTTAAGATTTCAAAAAGACGCCATTGTTAATGGAATTAATATTGTAATGAAAGCTGTACCTTCCAAAACCACCATGTCCATCCTTGAATGTATCCTGATTGACGCCAGTACAGGTGAGATTAAACTGACCGGCAATGACATGGAACTGGGAATTGAGACAAAAGTAGAAGGGGAGATACTGGAACATGGAAAGATAGCCCTGGATGCCAAGCTGTTCTCCGAGATTACGCGCCGTCTTTCCAGTGAAAATGCATCCGTTACCATTGAATCAGATGACAAGTTCAACACAACCATCAGCTGTGAGAACTCCGTGTTCAATATACAGGGACGGGACGGGGAAGAATTTGCATACCTTCCCTATATAGAAAAAGATAAGTATATCTGTCTCTCCCAGTTCACCTTAAAGGAGGTTATCCAGCAGACCATCTTCTCCATCTCGCCCAACGACAGCAACAAGATGATGTCCGGCGAACTTTTTGAGGTCAATGAAAATCAGCTTCAGGTGGTTTCTTTGGACG
>ENA-OPSO01000908-OPSO01000908.1-human-gut-metagenome-genome-assembly--contig:-NODE-908-length-11843-cov-5.549118_pt1 | contig 11843 bp, 10 predicted proteins | sample MGYA00241455_ERZ501902 | MGnify/ENA primary metagenome ERZ501902 (study PRJEB25962, sample SAMEA2042405) | human gut metagenome | biome: human gut; feature: human-associated habitat; material: faeces...
TATTTATTTTTTATCATATACTGAAAGACTACAGTTGACCAACTACAAATTAAAATTTCACTTTCGCAATCAACTGATCATTCTCTACATCGATCAAAATCGTATCTTCTGCATCAACCCCATCGCTCAAGATCAATCTTGCAGCCAGTGTCTCAACACTCTTCTGCAGATATCTCTTCAATGGTCTTGCTCCATACATTGGTTCATAACCATGGTCGGCAACATAATTCTTGGCTGCTGATGTTAATTCAACGCTTAATTCTTTGTCTGCTAATCTGCGGTTCAGATCTTTCACAAGTAAGTCGATGATATTTGTGATATTTGCTTTTGTTAATGGCTTGAACATGATCGTTTCATCCAGACGGTTTAAGAATTCTGGTCTGAAATGATTCTTAAGGTCATTCATAACCATATCCTGTGCTTCTGGTTTGATATTGCCATCTTCATCGATTCCTTCTAACAGGTAGGAAGATCCGATATTGGATGTCATGATCAAAATCGTGTTCTTAAAGTCTACCGTCTTACCTTTGGAATCTGTGATTCGTCCATCGTCTAATACCTGTAATAAGATATTAAATACATCTGGATGGGCTTTTTCGATCTCATCAAATAAGACTACAGAGTAAGGTTTTCTTCTGACTGCTTCAGTCAACTGTCCGCCTTCTTCATATCCAACATATCCCGGAGGCGCTCCGATCAGTCTTGCCACGGAGTGTTTCTCCATATATTCACTCATATCGATTCGCACGATATTCTGCTCGTTATCAAATAAGCTTTCTGCCAGTGCTTTAGCAAGTTCTGTCTTACCTACACCTGTTGGTCCAAGGAATAAGAAAGAACCGATTGGTTTGCTTGGGTCCTTGATTCCGGCTTTGGAACGGATGATGGATTCTGTAACAAGTTCCACTGCTTCATCCTGTCCAACAACTCTTTCATGAAGGATCTTATCAAGATGTAAGGTCTTATTTCTCTCACTTTCAGTAAGTTTCGCTACTGGAATTCCTGTCCAACGGGAAATGATCTTGGCGATCTCATCTTCTGTGACGGATTCTCTGACCATAGAACGGTCTTCTTTCGCTACGCGTTCTTCTTCCTCTTCTAACTGTTTCTTCAATTCTGGCAGGCGACCATACTGTAATTCGGCTGCTTTATTTAAATCATAATTTCTCTGGGCAATCTGGATCTCACTGTTTACAGATTCGATCTCTTCTCTTAATTTGGAGACTTTCTCAACGGAAGCTTTCTCATTCTCCCATCTTGCTTTTCTTGCTTTGAAGTCTTCTCGCATCTCGGCAAGTTCTTTCTGTAATTCTTCCAGACGTTCTTTGCTTAATCTGTCATCTTCCTTCTTAAGTGCGGCTTCCTCAATCTCCATCTGCATGATCTTTCTCTGAACTTCATCCAGTTCTGCTGGCAGGGAATTCATCTCTGTCTTGATCATGGCACATGCTTCATCGACTAAGTCGATGGCTTTATCTGGCAAGAAACGATCTGTGATATAACGGTTTGATAAAGTTGCTGCTGCTACCAGGGAACTATCTGTGATCTTAACACCGTGATATACTTCATATCTGTCTTTGATACCTCTTAAGATAGAAATTGTATCTTCTACGGTTGGCTGATCGACCATAACTGGCTGGAAACGACGTTCCAATGCCTGGTCTTTCTCGATATACTGGCGATATTCATCTAAGGTTGTTGCACCGATGCAGTGTAATTCACCTCTGGCAAGCATTGGTTTTAACATATTTCCCGCATCCATGGCTCCGTCTGTCTTACCTGCACCGACGATCGTATGAAGTTCGTCGATAAATAAGATAATCTGTCCATCACTTTTCTTAACTTCTTCCAGAACCGCTTTTAAACGCTCTTCAAATTCACCACGGTATTTGGCACCTGCTACCAGTGATCCCATATCCAGTGAAAAAATTGTCTTATCTTTTAACTGGTCTGGCACATCACCACGAACGATTCGCTGTGCTAATCCTTCAACAACGGCTGTCTTACCTACACCCGGTTCACCGATCAATACTGGGTTATTCTTTGTCTTTCTTGATAAGATACGAACAACGTTACGGATCTCACTGTCACGTCCGATGACTGGATCTAGTTTCTGTTCTCTGGCTCTCTTTACAAGATCATATCCGTATTTTTCAAGACTGTCGTATGTCTCTTCTGGATTGTCACTTGTGACTTTCTGTCCACCACGGATCTGTGATAACACCTGTAAGAAACGATCTCTTGTAATTCCGTAAGCACGGAATAATTCTTTGACTGCTTTATTTGGATGCTTGATCATTGCAAGGAATAGGTGTTCTACAGATACATATTCATCTTTCATGGCTTTCATCTCGTCTTCTCCGTGAAGAAGTACCTGATTCAAGTCATTACTCATATATACCTGACCACCGGATACTTTCGGTTTCTTATTCAATAACTCCTGTACCTGGCTTAAAAATGTTTCTTTGTTAATTCCCATCTTCTCAAGCAGGCTTGCGATCAGACTGTCATCAATCGTAAGCAAGCTATATAAGAAGTGTTCCTGATCTATCTCTTGATGTCCATGATCGTAGGCGATCTTCTCACACTGATTGACTGCCTCAATGGACTTCTGTGTAAATTTGTTGATGTTCATACTCTTTCCTCCTTTACGAATGGGTATTTATCTATATTAAGATATCCATTTATCTTTTGTTCTATTCGTAATATAACACTCATTATTAGCACTGTCAAGTGGTGAGTGCTAATTATTTTTAATTTTTTCGTTTATCTTATTTTCAAACAAAAATGAAAGCAGATCTTCTATATGATACCTTAGAAAATCTGCCTTCATTTCTTCTAATTTTTATATTCTTCTACTTCTTCCAGACATGGAATGGATGGGGCTGCCCCTTGTCTGCTTACTGCAATTGCTGATGCTTTGGATGCGGTATCCATTGCTTCTTTAATCGTTTTTCCATTTAAGATACCTGCAATAAAATATCCGGTATAGGTATCTCCTGCTGCCGTTGTATCGACTGTCTTTACCTTATAAATTGACTGTTCCACATATTCATCACCAGATATACATACAGATCCTTCACTTCCTAAAGTTAATACGATGGTTGCTTCTGGGAATTTCTGATGTAACAGACCACTAATATATTTCCCATCAATTTCTTTTGGTTCTTCCATATCAAGAATCTGCATTGCTTCTATTTCATTTAAAAGAAAATAGTTGATCTGATCTAATGGAAGTTCTTTTATCTTCTCATTCATTGGAGATGGATTTAAAATGATCTTCATTCCAATTTCTTTTGCTTTCTTTACGATATATGGAAGTTCATTGATCTCATTTTGGATCAGTAAATAATCTTCGTTTTTAAAATGTTCAAAGACTTCATCTACTTGTTCCTTACTGATTGCCTGATTAGCTCCTCCAAATAGAATAATACAGTTATCGCCCTCTTCATCATTTTGTATGATCGCATTTCCTGTTCTTACGTCTTCAAGGATCTTAACAAGATCTGTATTTACTCCTGCTTCTTTTAATTGATCTAACAAAAATAGTCCATCCATGCCAATCGCTCCTGCATGATATGTTTCCATTCCTGCACGTGAAAGTGCAATGGACTGGTTTAATCCTTTTCCGCCTGTATATACGTTCAACTCTTCTGCAGACAATGTTTCTCCTTTTTTCACAAAATGAGAAACTTTATATACATAGTCAATATTTAATGATCCAAATGATAATATTTTCATAGAAACCTCTCTTTCTACAATCCGCTCCATCTTCGATATTCTTTTGCTTCTATCCCAAATGGTTCTAATAGTTTTGCTGCAATATGATACGTCATTTCTTCTATGCTCTCTGGCATATGATAAAAAGTCATCATTGGTGGAATGATCCGCACATTCGAAATCATTGCCAATTCCTGAAGATTTCTAAGATGAATCGCACTCAGCGGTGTCTCTCTTGCTGCAAGCACCAACGGTCGTTGCTCTTTGATCGTTACATCCGCTGCACGAAGTACCAGATTATCTGCATACCCACTATGAATTCCTGCAATCGTCTTCATACTGCATGGAACAATGATCATCCCTTCCGTCTGAAATGATCCACTGGCTGGTCCTGCACCGATCTCTCTTGAATCCAGAACATGATCAGCAAGTTTTTCAACCTCTTCCACCTTCATTTTTGTTTCATGTTCCAAGGTCAGTTTGGCACTATCTGTCATAACCAAATAAGATTCAAAATCCTTCTGCTCTTGCACCAATTTTAGACACTGGATCAAGATTGGAATTCCACTTGCCCCTGTTGCTCCTATGATCAGTCGTTTCTTCATTCAAATAAATTTCCTTTTCCTATTTATATTCTGTATTTTATGATAACCAGTGTTCCGGATCAACTTCCATAAATCTTGCTCTCTTGAATCGCTCTTTCTGATCATATGGAACAGTACAGTCAAAGATTGTCTTGCATGCAATCCCATGATCTCTGATACTTGAAGAACATGTTGGATCGTTGGATGGATCCAGTGGATGACATCTTACCCCTGGAATCGTGATGATATCTGCATCTCCCTGGAATCTTGTATTCATTGCCCATAATACATCATTCATATCGAAACAGTCGACGTCTTCGTCTACCAAAAATACATGCTTCAGTTCACTGAATGCTGAAAATGCAAGAAGTGCTGCCTGTCTTTGTCTTCCTTCATCGCTGGCTTCTCGTTTCTTAAACTGTAAGACTGCCATGTATTTTCCACCGCCTGCGGAGCCGCAGTATACATTCTGAAGACGTCCCGGCATCGCTTTTTCTACCATTCCATAAATACTTGCTTCTGTTGGAATTCCAGCCATGGATACATGTTCTTCACTTGGCCCGATGCATGTCTGCATGATCGGATTCTCTCTGTGTGTTACCGCTTTGACTTTGATCAGCCAGCATTGTGAACTTGCAGGTCCTGTGTATCCTGGGAATTCTGGCATTGCATATCCTGTGTGGCTGTTTTGGTCTTCCTGAACCCGTACATTTGGAATCACTTCTCCTTCAATGACATATTCTGCATTTGCAATTGCCATTTCGTTAACTGTTAAGCATTTACAAAGCTCTACTGGTTCATTTCTTAAAGCCCCTGCAACAGATAATTCATCATATCCAAGAGGGGTTGTTGGTGCTTCAAAACAAGAGCCAATCTCGATTGCCGGGTCTACTCCGATACTGATAGAGATTGGAAGTTTCTGTCCTAATTCTTCTGCACGTTCTGCCATTGCTCCAATATGTCTTGCTCCTGGTGTGAAGAAAATAGAAAGTTCATCTTTTCCCTGAATACATAATCTGTGGATTGTTACATCATGAACTCCTGTGTCCGGATGTGTTGCATAGCACATACCAAGTGTGATATATGGACCTGCATCATCTGGTGTGTTAGTTGGTGCTGGTACCAGATCATACAAATTAAAGTCTGGATCTTCCACTTTATGAACAACCTGCTGACATGGTGCATCTCCCTGATATTCCACTGGTGCGATCGGATTATCTACGCTATGATAAAGTTTCTTTCCTAATTCTTCTGGTTTACAGTCCAAGAGCGCTGCCACACGCTTTCTGCTTGCTAATACACCGATGGCTACTCTGGCATCTTTATGTCCCTTGACATTATTAAATACCATCGCTGGACCTTCTTTTGTCGGGCGCTTTACAGTTCCACCTGCACCTACATAGCGGTAAACTCCGGCAAGTTCCGCCATTGGATCAACTTCTACATCAGTCTCTATATATTGCCCCTCAATTTTCTTTAGCCGTTCTAACGCACTTCTTAAATCTCTTACTTTCCCTTCCATTTGTCTCCTTCTTTCTTATATGTCTCTTTCTCATTTCCGACGACATAATCCCAATGTTCAAGTACTGCTTTTCGATAACAACAGTTCAATGACATGGCATCAATAGAGTCACAAATTGCTATGAAATGAAAAAATGGCAGATGAATCCTTCTCTAGATCCATCTACCATTTCTTCATTATCTTAAAAATATCTTCATTATAAATGACAGATTTCTATCTCATTCTCAACGAATGTCTTACGGATCTTCTCCACAAATAATAATGCTTTCTCTCCATCTCCGTGAACGCATACTGAGTCTGCCTTAATATCAATATCTTTTCCAGTGATCGAAGTCACTTTTCCTTCTTTTATCATACGAATAACTCGGTTGATCGCTTCATCTTCATCTTCGATCATAGCTCCTGGTTTTCTTCGATTCACCAGTGTTCCATCTTCTTCATAAGCTCTGTCTGCAAATACTTCACTGGCTGACTTTAATCCACAGTCTTTTGCTGCTTTGATCATCTCGCTTCCAGATAATCCCATAACGATCAGGTCTTTATCATATTCATAAATTGCTTCACAGATTGCTTTAGACAGATCATAATCCTTAGCCGCCATATTATATAATGCTCCATGTGGTTTTACATGCTGTAATTTCACTCCGGCCGCTTTACACATTCCACCTATCGCACTGATCTGGTATAGTGTATATGCTTTCGCTTCTTCGTTGGAAATCGCCATGCTTCTTCGTCCAAATCCCATCAGATCTGGAAGTCCCGGATGGGCCCCAACTGCGATTCCGGCTTCTTTTGCTCTCTGGATCGTCTCCATCATAACCACTGGATCGGATGCATGATAACCACATGCAACATTCGCTGATGTGATCAATGGAATGATCTTATCATCATTCCCGATCGTGTAACGTCCAAAACTTTCTCCAAGGTCACTATTTAAATCTATCTGGTACATTTAATTTATACCTCCATTTCTTCCGTTTTATCAAATTTAATCTAATTTCAAGAGTCTCTCGATAAATCCTGTATCCGCTTTTCCTTCACAGAATTCACGGTTATTCATCAGCTGATACTGGAAATCAAGGTTTGTATTGATTCCTAATATCACCATCTCATCAAGAGCTGATCTCATTTTCTGTAATGCTGCATCACGGTCTGGTGCGTGTACGATAACTTTCGCGATCATAGAATCGTATTCGGATGGAATACAGTACCCTGTATAAATTGCGGTATCTACACGAACTCCATTTCCAGCTGGCAAATGCAAATGTTTGATCACACCTGGACTTGGCATAAAGTTTTTCTCTGGAATCTCTGCATTGATACGACATTCGATCGCATGTCCGTTGATCTCCACATCTTCCTGTGTAAAACTTAATTCCATTCCCATAGCCACTCGAATCTGTTCAATGATCAGATCTGTTCCCGTAACCATCTCTGTGACCCCATGTTCTACCTGAATACGTGTGTTCATTTCCATGAAATAATAGGTTCCTTTTGGATCAAGGATAAATTCTATGGTTCCAGCATTGGTATACCCTACTGCTTTCGCTGCAAGGATCGCATCGTGATTCATAGATTTTCTGATCTTTTCCGTGATTGCTGGGGATGGTGATTCTTCGATCAGTTTCTGGTGGTTTCTCTGAACAGAACAATCACGTTCTCCCAAGGCTACGACATTCCCATGTCCATCTGCCATGATCTGAATCTCCACATGTCTTGGATTCTCGATGAATTTCTCAATGTACATCGTATCATCACCAAATGCATTGGCAGATTCTCTCTGAGCAGTATTGAAATTGAATTCAAAATCTTCTTTGGATCTAGAAACTCGCATTCCTTTTCCACCACCACCTGAAGATGCTTTTATCATAACTGGATAACCGATCTCATCTGCTAATTTCTCCCCTGTAGCTGCATCATAGACAGGTTCTTTGGTTCCTGGAACAACTGGAACTCCTGCTTCCATCATTGTTTTTCTTGCGTTTGATTTATTTCCCATGCTGTCAATGACTTCTGCACTCGGTCCGATAAATGCAATACCATTTTCTTTACATAAGCGAACGAAATCAGCATTCTCAGATAAGAAACCAAACCCTGGATGGATCGCATCTGCGTCCGTATTCTTTGCTGCAGAAATGATACGTTCCATGTTTAAGTAGCTGTTTTTTGCAGGTCCTTCTCCGATACATACTCTTCGATCTGCTAATTGTACATGAAGACTGTCTTTATCTTCTTTTGAATAAACCGCGATACTCTTGATCCCCATATTACGACAAGCACGAATAATGCGCACTGCGATCTCACCACGGTTCGCGATCAATATACTTCGAAACATACAATGCCTCCTTTAGTCTTCAAGTTTTTTTACTTTAAATAATGGCTGTCCATATTCAACTTTCTGTTCGTTGCTTGCTAAGACAGCTTCAATCTCACAGTCATAATCACTTTCGATCTCATTCATTAATTTCATCGCCTCAAGGATACATACAGTCTGTCCTGCCTTGACTCTGTCTCCAACCTTCACAAATGCCTTGGCATCTGGGGATGGAGCCGCATAAAAGGTACCTACGATCGGAGATGTGATGTATGATTCATCTTCGGAATCAATACTTTCTACTGTATCAACACCCTGTGTGGAAACTGACATCGGTGCAGCAGGCGCTCCAACACTTCCTCTTCTGCTCATTTTGATCTTTACATCGCCTTCCTGAATGCTGAAATCAAGCATAGAGGAATTCTCGATGATCTTTACTAATTTCTCAATTTTATCTAAATTCACCGTTTCATTCTCCTTTTCTATTTAAATAGTGTGCTGATTCGTTTTGCAACGAGTCTGCAATCTAATACTTCTTTACAAAGTGTATAAATCTGGCTTCTGAAATCATTCAGCTCTTTCATCTCATCTGCTAACAGCTTCTGGGCTTCTTCTACGGATACTGCCTGAAATCTTACTTTTTGTTCTGTTTTTCTTTGAACAAGTTTCGGAATATCTACAGAAACAACTGTCGCGATCTTCGCATATCCACCCGTTGTCTGGCGGTCTGCTAATAAGATGATCGGTTTTCCATGACTTGGTACCTGCACAGATCCAAAGGCAATTCCGTCAGAAATAATATCTGAAGTTGTCTTATATGCGATAAATGGTCCTTCTAATCGACATCCCATGCGGTCAAATTCACTTGTTACTGTATATTCTGAATTTAAAAATGTTTCTCGGCCCTCTTTTGTAAACATCTTTTCCTGAGGTCCCATGACAACTCTTAATGTTATCTTTTCCTGATCAAATTCATCAAGATCCAGACTTCTTGATAAATAATATGACAGATATCTTCGCTTTGCCCTGAACGCAATATAATCTTCATCTTCTAGTTTCCGGCCTTTAAATCCACCAATCTGACATTTGATATTCGTAGAACGGCTTCCCATGACTACTGGCACATCCAGATAACTTGAAAATGCAATATATCCTCTTGTTCCAGTTCTTGCTCCACCAAATGTCAAAATATCTCCACGATGCATATAAATTGCTGTATACATCTTGGCAGGTTTTCCATTGATCTGCGGGCGAAAATCTCCACCTGTGATAGCAATGATCGTCTCGGATGTAAATTCAAGTGTTGGTCCTATTAAGGTAAATTCAAGAACTGCTTCATTTTCTGGGTTATCCAGCAGGAGATTTGCAATCTTAAAAGAACGAACATCCATAACTCCGGATACACTGAATCCCTGACTCTGGTATCCTGTTCTTCCAAGATCCTGCACCGTTGTCATCATTCCGCCTTTTAATACACGAATTCCCATAATCTACACCTCCTTTGTATGAATGATACATTCATATGTTCCATTTTCAACCTGTTCTTTGATCTTTAAATACTCTTCTTCTGAAACAGGTACAAAACGGATATAATCTCCAGCTTCAAAAAGAATTGGATTCTCTCGTTCTGGATCATAGGTTTTTACTGGTGTCAGACCAAGTAACTGCCATCCTCCTGGTGAATCAAGCGGATAAATTCCTGTCTGAGAACCACCGATCCCAACACTTCCTGCCGGAATTCTGATTCTTGGGTTCGCCAGTCTTGGTGTATGAATTCTTTCATCGAGTCCTCCAAGATATGAAAATCCTGGCAAAAATCCAAGCATGTAGATCAAGTAGTCTTTGGAAGTGTGAATCTTTATAACCTCTTCTTCCGTTAAACCAGCATTTTTTGCGATATTTTCAATATCTGGTCCGTATTCTCCTCCATAACATACTGGGATTTCAAAAACTCTGGATGCCGATGCCTCTTCATTGACATCCAGTTTTAGTAACTTCTGTAGACGTTTTGTTAATGTTTTGTAATTTACCACCCTCGGGTCATAATTGATTAAGAGACTGGTAAATGCCGGGATCATATCCTGCACACCTTCGATACGCTGCGCTTTTAAAAGATGTACAAAGGCTGTGATCCTTGCATTGATCTCTGGGGAAATTTCCTGTCCAAATTCAATGAGTAAGGCAGAATCTCCCGCAGTACTAATCTTTACTTCTTCCATGTTTCTTCACATAACTCCTTTCGGTCAGTCTGTGCTTCTATGTTTTAAACTTATCTGTTTATCCAGACAATTTTGCTTATGCAAATAATGCACTTAAGCTGCTTAATGATGTAATTCCAAGATATCCTGAAACAACAACTACCACGATTCCAAGAACCAGTAATAATACTGGATGATGATAATCTTCTCCCATAACAGATTTCTTCTGAGATGCGATCAGGCAAACTCCTAATGTGATCGGTAAGATCAATCCATTTAATGCTCCTGCAAGTACTAATAATACCGCTGGCTGTCCAGCAAGTGCCATACATACAGTACTGATCGCAATAAATCCTACAATAAACCATTTCTCATTCTTCTCAATCGTTTTGCTGAATGTCTTAAGGAAAGACACAGATGTATAAGCACATCCAACGATGGATGTGATCGCTGCGCATAAGATCACAAGTCCAAAGAATCTATAACCGATCTGTCCTGCTCCCTGTAAAAATGCATCCGCTGTTGGGTTCGCTGCATCTAATGTATGAGCTGGTGAAGTTGCTGTTGCTACAACCACTCCTAAAACTGCAAGGAATAAGAAGATACGTACGATCGTTGCAATTCCCATTCCCATAACAGAACTCTTATTGATCTCTTTTAAGTTCTCTTTTCCAGTGATTCCTGAATCGATCAGACGATGTGCACCTGCAAATGTAATATATCCACCGACTGTTCCTCCAAGTAATGTAAGGATCGCTGGGAAAATATCTCCCATAGATGCTGTTGGCATGATTGTTTCTTTTGCTGCCATACCAACTGGCGGCTGTACGATCAGGATCACAATAAAGATGACAAGGATCATGATCCCACCAAGGATCTTTGTAAGGTTATCCATAGCATTTAATGCATTCTTTGATAAAAATACGATGATCGCAATTGCTCCCGCAATAAAATATCCAACAGTAGTAGGAATTCCAAGAAGTGTATTAAAACCTAAAGCACCTCCACCAACGTTACCGATATTAAATACAAGACCACCTGCTACAACTAAAAATGCGATCACATATCCAAGTCCAGGAAGTACCTTATTCGCCACATCCTGTCCACGCATTCCAGATACGCACAGAACTCTCCATACATTTAACTGCACGATCGCTGCTAAGATCACGGAGATTAAAATTACAAATCCAAAGCTTCCATGCAGACTATCTGTAAATTTACCAGTTTGTGTCAGAAATCCAGGTCCAATTGCCGAAGTTGCCATAAGAAATGCCGCACCGATCAAAGCGCTTGCACTTTTTTTGTTATTCTCTTTCTTCATAGTAAATAATTTCCTTTCCTTTTCGTAATAATTAATAATTATAACAAAATTTCTGACGATACGCAACTTTAAAGCGTTGATTTGAATAACGTTCAACATACACAACTACTTAAATTATCAATCTTGTAATTGTCCACACTCTAGACTTCTGGTATATGATAAAAAATAAATAAGCAACCGAAAA
>ENA-OPSO01000911-OPSO01000911.1-human-gut-metagenome-genome-assembly--contig:-NODE-911-length-11816-cov-2.686166_pt1 | contig 11816 bp, 9 predicted proteins | sample MGYA00241455_ERZ501902 | MGnify/ENA primary metagenome ERZ501902 (study PRJEB25962, sample SAMEA2042405) | human gut metagenome | biome: human gut; feature: human-associated habitat; material: faeces...
CCCGCCGTTTTAAGAAGTACACGGGAAAAACGCCGGGACAGTACCGGGAGGAGCATACGATATAGTTTTACGGAAATTTAACAGGAGAGTTGAAAAGCTTTCCGCCGTCCGTCTTATTGAGTAACACAGAATTTCCGAATACATACGAAGTGTCTTGTTTTGTTACTGCCTGATTGGTATAATGTAAATCAGCAGATCTCCTGCCTGAACCGGGGAGGCTGCAGACAATCAGAGCTGTCAACGCTGCAGCGGATACGGGACGGGAGGCTTCCAGGATGGGACATACAACGGAGTTAGGTAAAAGAGGGAAAAGAAAGGGGATAAATCAAATATATGGCAAAAAGAAGCAGTATCGGAAGATCCTGCTTCTTTTTGCCGTACTGTTGGCCTCTTTCGCCCCTTTTATGCTGTATTGCCCGGAGGTAAATGCGCAGGAGGAGGAACCAAGAGTCCTGAAGGTTGCATTTCCCTATACTTCTGGTATCAATGAGGTTTATGATGACGGCACTTATGGTGGCTGTGTATATGACTGGCTCATTGAGATTGCCAAGTATACAGGCTGGCAATATGAATTTATGACAGAAGAAAATGCATCAGAACAGCTGAATAAAATGGCCAATTGTGAATATGACCTGATGGGAGGCATGTTCTACCGGGAAGAATTCAAGGATCTTTATAATTATCCCTCTTATATAATGGGATCCAATTATTCCCTGCTTATCTATCATCGGGAAGATACGGATATAAAAGGCTATGACTATAATACACTGAATGGAAAACGGATAGGCGTTTTGAAAAGAGCGGTCCAGAAAATTGAACGGTTGCAGGAATTTCTGACATTCAATAATATTTCCTGTGAGCTCGTATACTATGAGGATACGACGGAGTATGGGAACTGCCTGGAAAGCGGCAAGGTGGATTTAATGCTTGGCGCGGATGTATACATGCAGGAGGACTACAATGTGGCGGCCATGATTCCCGCCGAGCCTTATTATATTGTTACCGCCAAGGATGAGCCGGAGCTGTGCAGCGAGCTTTCCTGGGCAATTGAGCAGATTTATGCGGCAGATCCCAATTTCGCCAATGAATTGTACAGTAAGTATTTTCCTGACAGGTATCTGAATTCCATTTCCTTTACGGATGAGGAAAGGGCATTTATACAGCAGAGCGCCCCTTTAAAAGTAGCAGTTATCAGGGATCGTTATCCGCTGTATTATGAACAGGACGGAGCCGCTATGGGAATTATTCCGGAGACACTGGAGCTCATAACGGAACGCTGCGGGCTTGAATTTGAGTATGTGTATGCGGAGAATAATCAGGAAATAATCAATTTAGTCCGGGAAGGTAAAGCGGATTTGGCGGGCGGTTTTATGGACAATGATTTGACAGCGGCATCCCTTGGGCTTGCCCGGACTGCCAGCTATGCATCCCTGGATTCCCTCATCCTGCGCAGCAAGCAGTCCGCAGGAAAGGGAGAAGGGCAGGTGATGGCCGTGCCGGAGGGCCGGGTGATGAAGCCGGACAAGCCTTCCGATACCATAAGGTATTTTGACGATTACCAGGAATGTCTGAATGCGGTTAATAATGGGGTGGAAGCGGACTATACCCGCATGCCGGCGTCCTTTGTGGGACAGTTCTATGCGCGGAATTATTATGCCAATATTAATCTGGTAACGGATACAAACCTGCGTGAGGAAGTGACAATTGCGCTGCCGCTGCCTGTAAATGTGCCGCTGTATTCCATCCTGAATAAATCCATAAACAATTTTTCCGAGGAGGAAAGCTACCGCATTTTATCGGATAATACCCTTGTCCCGCAGCAAAGCGCCGTGACGCTGGAATCTTTTTATTATTCGAATCCCGTATTGGCAATAAGCCTTAGCGTGGGGGCCATTATATTAATTTCAGGCATTATCATTCTGGTTGTGTTTTACAGTATGAGGGCAAAGGTAATGCAGGTGAGGCTGGAAAAGGCGGAGGAGATGAGCAGGGCCAAGTCGGATTTCCTCTCAAGGATGAGTCACGAAATCCGTACCCCCATGAACGCAATTATCGGGCTGACCAATCTCACCCGGATTTCAGGGGAAGCAACGCCGAAAATCGAAGAGAACCTGTCAAAAATTGATTCCTCCGCAAAATTTCTTCTTTCACTGCTGAATGATGTCCTGGACATGTCTAAAATCGAAAGCGAAAAGATGAAGATCGAAACTGCCCCGTTTAACCTGCGGCAGATGACGGAAGAGCTTAAAAGCATGTTCAGCGCCCAGGAAACGGACAGGAAGCTACGGCTGGAGATGAACTGCAGCCTGCAGGAGGACTGTTATACAGGCGATAAGATGCGGATACAGCAGGTGCTGACGAACCTGCTGTCCAATGCCTGCAAATTTACCGATCCGGGCGGAACGGTTGTGTTGTCTGTTGAGGAGAGAAGCAGCGTTTCGGGAAAGGCGGAGATATATTTCAGCGTGAAGGACAACGGTATCGGTATCCGCAGGGAGGATATAACAAGGATATTCGCATCCTTTGAGCAGCTGGAGAACAGCAACCAGAGAGGACCCGGGACAGGCCTGGGACTTTCCATCAGCAGCAAAATGGTGGAGCTGATGGGCGGAAGGCTGCAGGTGGAAAGCACCTACGGCGCGGGCTCTGAATTCTATTTTTCACTTGTGCTTCCTGTATATCAGGGAGAATTGCAGGCGCCGCATGTGCAGGAGGGCGATATCAGGCTGGAGGGCCTGCATGTGCTTCTGGCTGAGGATAACGACCTGAATGCGGAAATTGCAGAGGAGCTGCTTGCTCTGAAAAAAATTATTGCAGACCGGGCCTCTGACGGCCGGGAGGCAGTCAGCATGTTTGCGGAAAGCCCGGAGGGGCTCTATGATGTGATATTGATGGATGTCAATATGCCGGTGCTGGACGGTCTTGCTGCGACAAGGGAGATCCGGTCGATGAACCGCAGGGATGCGGCGTCGGTTCCGATTCTGGCCATGACGGCCAATACCTTCCAGGATGACCGCAACAAGGCACAGCAATGCGGAATGACCGGATTTTTGCCCAAGCCCTTTGATGTGGAGCAGCTGTATCGGGCTTTGAAAGAGGCTGCCGGGAAATAATCCGCCGGAATTTTAAAAGATTAAGAAAGGATTCAGCATGAAAATTCTGCTTGTGGAAGACGATACCATGATCGCCTCCGGCCTTATGTATGCCCTGGAACAGGAAGGCTATGAGCCATTTCATTGTATGACCGCTTCGGATGCGGTTCACAGGATAAAAACGGAACTGTACGATTTGGCAATATTGGATATGCAGCTTCCTGACGGGACCGGATTTGATGTAAGCCGGGAGCTGAAGGAAAACAGCACTCCCATTATATTCCTGACCGTGGTGGATGATGAGAGCAAAATTGTTTCCGCTTTTGAAAACGGGGCGGCTGATTATGTTACAAAGCCTTTTCGGCTGCGGGAATTACTGGCAAGAGTGAAACGGACCTTACAGGCAGCAAAGGGGGAAAATCCCACAGGATTTTTAAAAATCGGAAATGCGGAAATCGATCCCATTGCCGGAAAAGTGTATGTGGGAAGCAGCCCTGTAGAACTGACGGCCTTAGAATACCGTCTGCTGCTGATTTTTGCTAATAACAAAGGAAATCTTCTCACAAGGACGCAGATACTGGACAGTATATGGGACCAGGGCAGCAATTTTGTTGAGGACAATACTCTTACAGTATATATCAAACGCCTGCGGGAGAAGATGGGCAGCGCTGTAACCATTGAAACTGTAAGGGGGCTTGGTTACCGTGCTGATTAGAAATAGCGAAATAAAGGAACTTTCGGAGAAAATAAGAAAAGCCATTGACGGACAGAAAGTGGAATTCCGGGACAACAAAGAAGGTTCCCTCAGTATTTTAAAAAATGATATCCACACCCTGGTAAACATAAAGAATGAGCAGCTGAGTGCAGTGGAACAGGAGCATGCGCTGTTTATAGAGTTTATGGAAAATATTAGCCACCAGCTGAAAACACCTGTTACCTCCATGATGATCATGGCTGACCTGCTGCAAACTGCCGCTCCCGATAAGCAGGAAGAATTTATCCATAATATCCAGACCAGCCTGAACCGGATGGAATGGCTGGTGGGCACACTGCTAAAGATGGCAAAACTGGATGCTGACGCAATTACCTTTGATATGGAGAAAGTCTCTGTCCGTGCACTCCTGGAAGCCGCGTTAAAACCGCTGGCTATTTTACTGGAGATAAAAAACCAGGCCACAGATCTCAGGAACGACCTGGAGCTGTACTGTGATAAACGCTGGATGTCGGAGGCGCTTACCAACCTGATTAAAAACGCCTCGGAGCATTCCGGGGATCATACGTGTATCACCATTGACTGTGGGGAAAATCCCATTTATCAATGGATATCTGTCACAGACATGGGGAAGGGAATCAGAAAGGAGGAAATTGCCCGGCTGTTCACGCGGTTTGAAGGTTCCGGAAATACAAGCGGGTATGGCATCGGCCTTCCTCTTGCCCTCGCCATAGTACGCAGGCATAACGGTGATATTGATGTGGACTGCGGCAAAGAGGGCAGCGGAGCGACTTTTACCATAAAACTGTATAAGTGACTAAACTGTCATTTTGAGTATGGGAATTTGTCACCAGACAGTCATTTTCTTCTGTTATGATGATAGTACTTGTGAAACAGGAGGAATTTACATGGAAGTATTAACGGTCAGAAATCTGACAAAAACATATGGCAAAGGGGACACTGCCGTAACTGCCCTTAAAAATGTGAGTTTTCAGGTAAACAAAGGAGAATTCATTGCAATTATAGGCTCTTCCGGGTCAGGCAAATCTACACTTATGAATCTCATCGGCGGAATCGATCGCCCTTCTTCAGGCACCGTGACCATTGACGGAAAAGATATCTACAGCCTGGACGAAAGCCAGCGTGCCATCTTCAGGCGCAGGAATATCGGTATGGTGTTTCAGTTCTATAATCTGATCCCCACGCTTACGACGGAGGAAAATATTATGCTGCCGCGTCTTTTGGATAATCGCAGGCCTGATCCTGAAAAGCTCTCTTACATTCTTAATATGACAGGACTGGCCGACCGGAGGACCCATCTGCCAAGTGAACTGTCCGGAGGGCAGCAGCAGAGGGTGTCCATTGGGAGGGCGCTGATCAATGATCCTGCTTTTATTCTGGCGGATGAGCCAACAGGTAATCTGGACAGCAAATCCGGCAGGGAAATTATAGACTTGCTGCAGCTTGCGAATAAGAAGTATCACCAGACCCTTCTATTGATTACCCATGATGAAAAAATTGCCGTCATGGCAGACAGGATCATCACCATCGGCGATGGAGAGATTATTTCAGACGAGGATTTGAAGGCTTCCCGTTCGAAGGGAGGCCGCATGGTATGAATGTAATTGCGAAGCTTTCCCTCAGCCAGGTAAAGAAAAATAAAAGCAGGACTTTTTGGGCAATAGCTGCCATTGTTTTGGCAACCGCGCTGACCACCTGCGTTTGCAGCCTTGTGGCCAGCGGTAATGTTATGCTGGTATCATTTCTTGGCGAGGATTATGGCATGTATGCCGGCGCCTATAAGAGCCTGCTGCTGATTCCGGCGTTTTTTCTGGGCGCCATTATTTTTGTTATGGCGGTGGTTGTAATTTCCAATGTATTCCGTATCAGTGCAGGGGAGAGGATTTCCCAGTTTGGCACATTAAAGTGTGTCGGCGCTACAGGCCGCCAGATTATCAAGTCTGTCCTGTACGAAAGCATCTTTTTATCCGTACTTGGCATACCGATTGGAATCCTTGCAGGACTCTGCCTGACAAGAGGCGGCGTGGGCGTGATCAATCTGTTCCTGGATGAATTGAATGCCCTGTCCCATATTATGATAAAGGATATATATTTTGAACTGAAATTTGTAATCTCCTGGCCGTCAATCCTTATCTCTGCTTTTATTTCTTTGATTACAGTCTCGATATCGGCATGGCTTCCGGCGAGAAAGGCGGCAAAAAGTTCCGCCATTGACAGCGTAAGGGGAAGCGGGGAGGTCCGAATCAGGAAGGACGGAAAAAGGAAGGGCATAAACAGGCTTACAGACTCTCTGATACAGAAAACATTTGGCTTTGAAGGAGTGCTTGCAAAGAAAAACATCAGCAGGAACAAACGTAATTTCAAAGCCACTGTGATAACGCTTATGATAGGGATTATAATGTTTATCGTCCTTGGTTCCCTTAACGGCCTGGCCGGCGGTCTGGAGAAGATACTTTATTATGCTACCTCCCATACGGTGACAGCGGACTACCAATCTGCCAGGATGCGCAGGGTCAATGAGAATACCGGACGGTGGGAAAGTATCTATCCTGCCCCCATAGATTCAACGCTGGGCAATTCCATCACAAAGGAACTGGAAAAATATGACGGCGGGGATGTATATGGTATGGGTCAGGATTATGACACCTATGTTGCAAAGCTTCCCGCTGCTTATCTGTCCGCTGATATGCTCCGTGTAAACGAACTGGCCGGGCAGGACAGCTATGAACTTGATGTGGAAATCATTGTCCTGGACGATCAGCATTACCGGGAGGTGTGCAAGAGGGCAGGTGTCAGTGAAGGGGCTGTCATCTTGCTGAATCATCTAAGCTATAATGATAAAGGCTATCTAAAAGATATCACCCCCTATTCCGGCCAGCTGAAGCGGATCCGGCTCTTCACGGCAGACGGCGGCAGCAGGGAAGTGGAGATACAGGCGCAGCTTTCAAAGGATGAAATCCCCACTGAATTATTTTACCCGAAAACCAATCCCGTAAGGCTCATAGTTCCCGACGCCACCGTCCGGGGATACTCCTGGATGAATGCTCCCCGGGATACTACCGGCTATATAGAATATGCAAACAGTGTTTTGGCGGAACATTTTCCAAACCAGGAGAATGCGGATTACATGGAATCCGGCTTCAGCGCAAGGGTGTATATGACGCGGGACTATGTGCGTGTGATGAACATTGCCATTGTCCTGGTAATTGATTTTCTGTATTGCTTTACTGTATTTCTTATGCTGATTGGTTTTACCAACGTTGTCAGTACGCTGTCCACCAATGTATTGATGCGCGCAAGAGAATTTGCCGTTTTGATGAGTATCGGCATGACGCTGGAAGGTTTGGAAAAAATGCTGGCGCTGGAAAGCATCCTGTGCTCGCTGCGGGCCATAATTCTGGGGGCCCCCATTGGTCTGGCGCTCACCTATCTGATCAATCTGCCCATAAGAAGCATGTTCCCCATTCCCTACAGGATTCCGGCTGGCCCCATGCTGATCTGCAGCGCGGCTGTTTTAGTCATTACTTTAGTGATAACAAAAGCGGCTACATTAAAACTCCGTAACCAGAATCTGATTGAAACCATAAGGGCGGGTGGGATATAGCCCGGCGTCAGCGCGATATTCATCCGTTTGGTTTCTGAGTTTTCCTCCGGCGTTAAGCTGTTCTTTTTACTGGAAAACGATAATACATTAAACTGCGAATGCTTTAGAATAAGGAGCTGTTTATATATGAATGCTATTGACAGAATGAGCGAAATAATAGGATTATCTCCCGTTAAGGACAAGATACCGTTCGTATGTGTAGAAACGGTTGACTGCGGAGCTTATGCCAGAAGCAGAATAGAATATAAAGTAAACGGACGGATTATTTATGCATATCTCCTTATACCTAAGGGAGAAGGAATTTTTCCGGCAGTACTGGTAAACCATCAGCACAACAGAGAGCTTAACCTTGGTAAAAGCGAGGTTTGCGGTATTGAGGGGAATCCTTTGCAGGCTTTTGGTTCGGCACTTGCAGAAAAAGGATTTGTTGTTATTAGTCCGGATGCAATATGCTTTGAGGATAGAAGAGCAAATAAACAAGGAACAGTTGAGAACAAGGAACAGGATGACTGGAATTACTTTCTGGCCCTGTGCAATGGCATTTTAACAGGGGAAACCTTGGCTAAAATAGCCATAGAAGATGCCATGGGAGCGATAAGTGTTCTGAACAGTCTGGAATTTGTAGATAGATCGAAAATTGGCTGCATGGGGCATTCATATGGTGGAAATACAACTTATTTTACGACTGCATTCGATAAAAGAATTCGCTATGCACTTTCCAGCGGAAGTGTTGTAAGCTATAAAATCCGTATTGAAAATAATACGGGTATAGAAAAGGCAAGTATAATCCCCGGATTTATTAAAGAATTCGAGATTGCAGATGTCATCAAAGAGATTGCGCCGCGAAGTTTTATGATTGTATGTGCCAGTGAGGACAAATGGTCAAAAGACGCTCCTGAAATATATGAGATTGCCAAGGAAAATTTTATGTTGAAGGGTGCGGAAGGCAAGCTTGAAATAAAACAGTATCCTGGTGGACATGCCATTACTCCGGAACGGTTTGAATTTATAATTGACTGGATTTACCGCCAGGGCAGAGGTGTCCGATGTGAAGTGCAATAACTTTCAGGTGGACGACTATGGGATTTGAATATTTTATAGAAGGGTAGCAGATTCCTTTTTAATATGTATTTATTGAACGGAGATGTAGAATGATAATAAATGAAGGGTTTATCACAAATAATATAGATAATTTTGAAACCATTTCTGTTTCAACAAATAAAGTCTACCGTTTTCAGCAGGAAAATAATAAATATGTGTTAAAAGTTAATAATATATCATCTGCTAATCTTTCTCCATTTTGGCGCGGAATAAAAATGGTTTTTGCATCTGACTTTGATATACAGAGAGAGAATATTGAAGATACTTTATTAAGATTAATTAATCCGCATATAAAGACAGCACAATTAATTTTTAAGAGTGACACATATCGATTTCAACTGTTTAGAGAAGCAGAAGGCTTATCTTTTAAACCTGATGAATTTCCGAATAATTATAATATAGAATACCAGTTGGGCCAGTTTATTGGATTTATCCACAGCAAGAAATATGATTATTTTGGAAATCAAAAAATACATTTTCATGCTGGCTTTAAAGAAAAAATGTTGTCGGCAATGCTTGAAACTATGAATAGATACTGGTCGGATTCTAAAGAAGTCAAAGATTATTATACAAAGATAAGCTGTTTCAATATTGCTCCGGATTCGTTTAGTATAATCATGACTGACATATCCGCAAATCAATTTATTTTTAATGAGAATATGACGTCAATCAATGCTGTAATAGATTTTGATGGTTATGTTTTTGGCCCACGGGAATGGGAACTTTCTGTTTTGGAGATGTGTTTGCAGGATGGAAAAGCTTTTAAAAAAGGTTATGAGGAATATAGCGTATTCCCTGAGATTAGAGAATATAGAGATTTTTATAGGTTTTTCATGTTTCTTTGCGAGATATGGGAAAAACCAGCACTAAATTCGTTTATGAATCGAAATTTACTTTTTTAAATACAAATTAAACTATATTTAATGATTATTTCTTAAGCGGTAAGAAGCCTTAAATGCCGGTAAAGCCTGTATTTCAAGATTTCCCGGCAATTAACTTAGCGTAAGAACCACCCCAAAGGTAAGAGCCGATCACCATGAGTATTAAGTTCATAGGTTATCGGCTCTGCGTCTTTGCGTTTGCTCTTTGATAACTGACAAATGAAATTGTTTAATGCTGACTATGGTTTCCTGTCTGCACATCGGACAGAACAGCGGAAAATTTTCCAGAACTGTTTCTTCCCGGATTTTTAATCTTGTCTTTTTCCGCATAGGGGGCATAATATCCATTCTTCCGTATTCATGTCCTGCCCCCTTTCCATCTGCGTTTATTTTTTCGTTCGTTTTTCGCATCCCTGCGTTCACATGCTGTCAAGGTGTTTCGTTCCGGGCAGTGGTGGTGTTCGCGGCACGCGTCACAATTCCCGTATCGAATACACTTTGTCCTTTTGCAGGGGCAGTCTGCATTTTCCATATCCTTTTCCCCCAATCAGCAGGTTTGATTAGCTCCTTTTCCATTCCGGGCGTTTGTCAATAACGCAACATCTATTTTCAGTGTATTGGCAATTGCCTGTGGAAGATAGTCTAAGTTGTGAGCTATGTTTTCACGAGTCAGGCGGCTGCCGCGGTTGAGTGCACCTAAAGAACCGTCAATAATATAATTCGTGTAAAACTCCGTGTTTTCAATGGCTAAAATCCCGTCCTCTATTCCCTTATCCAAAACAGACGCAAGCAATGGAGCCAGCACTGAGGTCATCTGTCGGGTCAGCCTGTTCAAAATGACTTCGTTTGAAGCGGTAAAGAAAGCCTCCATACCGATTGTTTGTGAGGACATTTCTCTGATTACATCTAAAATAGCGACAAATTTGCCGCTGAAAGTGATTTGGGGATCACACAGCAAACATGCTGTTTTTTGCGTATACATCGCTGCCCATTTTTTAACAAGCACATTTAGAAGTTCCTCCTTGCTTTGATAGCAGCGATAGAACATTCCTGTTGCCCCGCCGGCTGCCTGCATAATATCGGAAACTGAGGTTTCCTCATAGCCTTTCGACAGGAACAGATTTTGTGCCGCATCTAAAATTTCATTTTCCCATTGTTCGGGTGGTTTCTTTGCAGGCCGTGCCATTTTATCCCATCTCTCCTTATCTGTAGATTAATGAACTGGATTCAATAACTATTATACGCCATATAATTCATTGCGTCAATGCTTTCCTGCATCATAAGCCGCCCCATAAGATTGTTGGGAAACATTGCCTGTTCTGGTGACGGTATTGCCTTCGCGTCCGTTTTATCTGTATGCTGAATTAGATTCTGTCATTAAAAATTTACTGACAGGCAAGAAATGTGACACACTGCTGTCGCATTATGTATGATACAATAAATTATTAACGGGAGGTGGTAAAATGGCAATTGAACTGACGAGTGCGACAGTAAAAGATTATGGAATAAACGCGGGGGCGGATGTGGTTGGTATTGCCGCATCCAAGGATTTTGGCATGGCGCCGGAAGGCTTTAAACCCACAGATGTACTGCCGGAATGTCTTTCAGTTATTGTCTTGGGTGCTTCGTTTTCGCCGGAAGTGCTTAACGACGCGGCAGAATATACTGCATGCCGTAATGAAATGCTTACCGGGATGACGAATATGGCCAAAGTGGTTGCGAAACGGCTGAAATCTGATGGCTATAAAACGAAAGTCATAAGTGCATCGGGTGGTAAATGGGTGGAATGCGGCGGCCGGAAAGAGCAGTTTGGATATATTTCACTGAAACATGCCGCAGAAATAGCAGGGCTTGGAGTCATTGGAAAAAATTATTTGCTCACCAATCCCCGGTTTGGCAACCTTCTGTGGCTCAGCGCAGTTCTTACCGATGCAGAACTGACGCCGGATGAAAAAGCAGGATTTACCATTTGTGATAATTGTAGCATATGTGTCGAAGCCTGCCCTGTGAGAGCATTGGATGACCTTGCCTCATTCGGGAAAAAAGAGTGCTCCAGCCATTTCAAAATAGTAAATAAAAAACTGGAAATACAATGCTATTTATGCCGGAGGATATGTCCCCATGCTTTTGGGATAAAGGCCGGCACTTGAGGGGGACCGCGGCCTTCAGTCATCAACGGAATATATCGGTTTTTTGCAAAATATATGTTTCCCTTGCCGAAGGTCCCCTGGCTTGCTAAAATAAAAACAGGGACAGTAAACAGGTAAGGAAAGCTGTTTTCAGAGAAATACGAAATTGAGTTATTCAGGAACCACAGTGCAGGCGGAGGGGTAAAGAAAAAAGGAGGAGGTTAAGCATGTTTGATATTGATGAAATTATGCGTCGGGCCGAAGCCGCCAGGGATG
>ENA-OPSO01000914-OPSO01000914.1-human-gut-metagenome-genome-assembly--contig:-NODE-914-length-11805-cov-3.542553_pt1 | contig 11805 bp, 10 predicted proteins | sample MGYA00241455_ERZ501902 | MGnify/ENA primary metagenome ERZ501902 (study PRJEB25962, sample SAMEA2042405) | human gut metagenome | biome: human gut; feature: human-associated habitat; material: faeces...
TCCGCATGGCAGGGCGGTATGTGAAAACGCCTACGTCCACCGTGCATCTACCATCTCAACGGAAGGAGTCTTGTGTGATGCCTTACGCCATTATGCGCTTCGAGAAACGAAAAGGCGGACCGGCCTCCGCCATCGAAAAACACCACAAACGGAAAAAGGAACGGTACGCCAGCAATCCAGATGTGGACACAAAACGTTCCCATCTCAATTATCATCTCATTCAACCACGACACAAGTACTACGCAGAGATCCAGTCCCGCATTGAGCGTGCCCAGCGAGAGAATCCCAAATGCAAGGTGCGCAAGGACAGCGTGAAGTTCATCGACACCATCGTCACCGCCACCCCGGAGTATCTGGCTCATCTGCTGCCGGAGCAGGTGCGCCGCTACTTTGAGCTGGCACTGGACTTTTTCAAGAAAGAGGTTGGAGAATCGAACATCTTCTCTGCCGTGGTCCACATGGATGAGCGCAATCCGCACATGCACCTGTGCTTTGTTCCGCTGACGAAAGACAACCGGCTGTCCGCTAAGGAGGTGATTGGAGGGCGGGACAAGCTGGTGGAGTGGCAGGACAAATTCCACGACCACATGGCCTCAGAGTTCCCGGAGCTGGAACGGGGACAGTCTGCCGCCGTCACCAGACGGAAGCACATTCCCACATGGCTCTACAAGCAGTCCCACCGGCTTACCGACGAAATGAAACAGATCCGCACCGAGCTGGAGCAGATCGGGACGCTGAATGCCAAACGGCAGAGAGAAAAAATTCTGAAGCTGCTGGAGCAGTGGTATCCCCAGGTCAACGCCTTCGAAGCAAAACTGAAGCCTTACGATGAGCAGATCCAGCTTTTGAGGCAGAACGCCTTGATCGAAAGAAGGGATGCCGAGCGAGCCCAGTGGGAACAGCATCAGGAGCACCTGGAGAAAATGTCTCTCATCTATGAGCTGCAGGAGTGTCAGGATTTCATTGACTCCATCCCCCAGGATCTGCGGGAGCAGCTGAAGGAACACTATGAGGCGCAGCTAAAGCAAAAGCAAGAGCAGCAATTCGGACATTGAGGAGGTAATCGACATGCGTAACCAGTACACATCCACATTTGAACAGGACCATCCCTGTCGGGCACAGATTATCCGCTGCAAAGCGGACCGGGACGCAGCCCCGATAAAGGACTACCGCTATCCGGAGGAAAGTGGTTCCTTCACTGGGACACTGGCCTTCCGCTGCTGGCACAGGAGCAAGCCCATGCTCCTGTGCTTTTTTGATGCGGATGACGGCCGCAAGATCAAACTATCCGTCTGGTGGCAGAGCTGGGGTGTGAACTACTCCCCATCGAAAACCCTGATCAACTTTGCCGACGAGGTGTTTGACGGTTCCCGTTGGCACTGTACCTACCGAAAGAAATCCAACGGTTATATCCGCTGGGAGAGTGCGGAGCAGCTGGACTGACCAGATGATTAAGCAAGAGCGTCCGGGCCGAGCGATCATTCATGTAGTGCTCCAGCTCTTGGGACAGCCTCCAGGCCAGATGGAAGCCGCAAAGAAAGCTGTCCAGAGATTGCGCTTCGGCGATCTTATCCTTGGCGTCGATGATCCGCAGCACCAGCTTCCGCTCCGGCTTGTCCAATCGCTCAATGAGTTGCCGGTGGCAGGTTTCCACTTCATGACTGGCCTCTGCCATGGGCAGAGGGGTATAGAATCTGTCATACAGCAATTTAAGAGTTTCGTTCATGTGCCTCGCCTCCTTGTAGCAAGACACAATAGCATGTGTGACTTGAGAAGTCCACAACATATTTTCTTCACAGCTGAAAAATAATATAATGAGGCAAGACAGTGATTAGATGATACACAAATTGACCGGGTAGTTATGTGCTATTCGGCTGATTTTATACAGATCCTAAATGGATAATTTGTTTTACCCATTCTCGAAAATGAGGACATTCAGAAAGAATTTTATCTATTCCCATATCCTTGGAAATCAATGTCCCGTTTTTGATCTTTGCATAATTAGGGATTAATTTTTCCAAACGCTTAGAAGGCGCTGTCTCGGGTGAGTTATTTATATGTTCAGGGGTTGGATAGTTTTCTCGAATCTCCCGTATTTTATTAACAACCTCATCTTCGGCAATGAGCCCAAAAGATTCTGGGTTGGAAAAAAGAATTCCCTCAAATTCATGTAGCATAAAATGAAACATGCAGTTTGCTTGACCGATGTCTCGATTGATTGCCTCTTCTATTTTATCTATACGCTCATAGATGTCTGGATCATGCAAGCCTATTTCTGGAGTATCTTTAGGCATGGCATAATAATCAAACATAGTAGTGACACACTCATTTGGGTGACTTTTGCATAGCATAGTCAACTCTCGTCTGATCTTATTATAATCATGTACACCGCCTTTATATTTCTTAGATACTGTGCGTTTTGTTGTACACACAATGGGATATACTACAATATTTACATTAAAAAAATAAGGATAGAGAATCTCGTTAACAAAAGACTCTTCAGTTAGGCCTTCGCAATAAATATATACATTTTTCATTTTGAGAGTCTACCTCCCAAAATATTCTTTTTCCAGAGATCACCCAAAGCGTAGTCGTCTTCCAACCAAATCTCCAGTTCATCTTCATTCAATCGCTTAAACTCTGAACCATTTTCACCGCGATCAACAACAATAATATCTTCAACATCAAATTCGTTAAGCATCTCTACAGATTGGGTAGAAATTATTATTTGTTTTTCATCAGATAACTGCCTAACCATTTCTGCAAAAATTGTTATTGCATAGGGATGTAGGCCGAGTTCTGGTTCATCAACAATAATAGTTGCAGGTTGTAGCTCATGTGGTTGTAATAGCAGCGTAGCGAGGCAGATAAAACGCAACGTACCATCTGATAACTGTGAAGCATTAAAAATGTCCTCACAACCTTTTTGTTGCCACTTTAGTACAATTTGTTCTTCGTTTCCCTCTTGAGGTTCCAATACAAAATCTGCGAAGTATGGGGCAATCAATTGAATAGTATGAACAATCTCTTCGTAACTTTTTTCATAATTGTTCTTTAATCGAAACAGAAACGCTGCCAAATTTCCTGCGTCGTTCATCAATACTTTATTATTAGAAATATTGTGCTCCTGTTTTACTTTCGCACTACGCCCAGTGTCATGGAAATGATAAACTCTCCAGTTCTGCTTCTCAAGAATAGGTATTACATAGGCATCTATGTTATTATGAGCTCCGGTTTGCCATTGAGATTCAATTGATCCTCTGGAAACATTGCTCTCGTTCTCCCATGAGCCATGATACCCAAAATATTCTTTACGAAATATCAACCTATTATCATCGGTTGGAATAAGCACAAACCCATAGGAATTACTCCCAAAGTAAACTTCAAAATCTATTTCATCTGTTGCTTTTCTTCCATTGTAAAAAAGTGAATTCATTCCACTTTGTGCTACAAAGACCTGCAGATTTTGTGAGAGAATATTTTGAAGCAACGTAAACGCAGAAATAAAATTAGACTTTCCTGCTCCATTACTGCCAATTAAGACATTGACCTTCCTAAATTTAATATCACACTGTTTAATGGACTTAAAGCCTGATATGGTAATCCGACTCAGCTGATCTCTTGATAGGGCCATTTAAGCACCTCCCTCAAATGTATTTTTTCGAGCAATTTAAATTTTCTGATGACATGTTGTCATTTGCAATCGCTACTTTTATTTGCTTTATTATACCAGATGTACTTACATCCTCAACTCCTATTATGTCACTTTGGAGAGCTTTTGTAATAAAGGCTTTACACTTACTCCCTCAAATTCCTATATACATCCTCCAGGAACACCTGCATCAGCTCACACTTCTTCTCGTCGTTATCCAGCAACAATGCGAAAAAGTCCTGGTTTTGCTCATACCCAGCAATCAGGGCATCCTGTACGGCGTCAAAATAGGCGAAGCGGAAATCTTTCAGCGAGTTATTCCGTGCACTGTCCCTCAGATGTCCATTCTTCAGTAAAATATCCCTCATTTGCAGAGCGGACTTGGAGGCCACGTCAACATCAAAGTTCTTGTTATACGCTGCATTGATTTCATCGATGATCTCGGACAGCTTCTTTTTCACGGCCTCATCCATAAAGACCTCATCGGGTGTCGGTAGGCTGACCTCCGGCTTGGATTCAATCTCGTGTGAGTTTTCCCCAATCTTTTTCTGACGGAAGTTAGAGGCAGTGATTTTGTCCGCAATGTCAAAATCGTTTCCACCGCTGCCCACTTCGATCTCCTTAACGAGGTACGAAAGGAAGTTGTATTTCTTGTGTAGATCCACGCTTTCAAAGCAGGTTGCCTGAATCAGGAAACTGTAAAACCTCAGAAAACGCTTGATTGTCGCACGAATTTCCATCTTTTCCAGTTCCGAGTGACGATTAATGAGTTTCAAAGACTTGTCCAGCATCGCCCACATCCGAGCCTTTTCTTTGGAGGTTCGCTTGTCCTGATACAAGTATCCGTTGAATTCTTCAATATCGTCAATATCCAGGAAATTATACTGATCTACCTGAGCTTCCACCGTTCGGATATCCGAAGGGGTGATCGTCTCGTTTAGAATTGTCTCAGTATAGAATGGAGCAAAGGACGCTTGAATATCTTCATATTCATTTTTGAAATCCAGCACAAAGGTTTTCTTATCATAGGGCGCACAAATACGGTTCAAGCGAGAAAGAGTCTGTACAGCATTGACTCCCCGCAGGCGCTTGTCCACATACATGGCGCAGAGCTTTGGTTGGTCAAAGCCGGTTTGATACTTATTCGCCACCAACAGCACCTGATAGCTGTTGCTGTCAAACACTTCCGGCAGATCTTCTTCCTTAATGCCGTTCATCACCGCTTCGGTGTATTCGTGGCCGTCCAGAGAGACCTTGCCCGAAAATGCAACCAGCGTACGAATACCCGTGTACCCATGCTTGGAAATATAGGCTTCAAACTCGTTCCGGTATTTGACTGCTGCCTGCCGTGACGAAGTAATAACCATGGCTTTTGCTTTGCCGCCCAATTCCTGCATGATTCTGTTTTTGAAGTGCTCAATAATGATCTCCACTTTCTGGGCAATGTTTGTATCATGCAGTTCAATATACTTAGCAATCTTACGCTTTGCAGCAATCGTCTCCAGTTCGGGATCGTCCTCAATGGCCTTGTTAATTTCAAAATAAGTCTTATAGGTCACATAATTTTGCAGCACATCCAGAATGAAGCCTTCTTCAATGGCTTGTTTCATGGAATACAGGTCAAAGGCAACCTTTTTTCCCTCTTCGTTCAGGCAGCCGAACAGCTGCAAAGTGGTCGGTTTCGGGGTTGCGGTAAAGGCAATCATGGAAACATTGGGTTGCTTTCCACTGCGGGCAATTTCGTCCTCAATGATATCTCCCATGGATTTTTCTTCTTCGGATACATCAATAGGGGTGGCCTCGCTCAGTTTGCGGCTCTCCGAAAGAGCATATGTCACCGCTTCCATGGCAGTTCCGGCGGTAGAGGAATGCGCCTCGTCGATGATTACGGCAAAAGTCTTGCTTTTCAGCTCCTGCACAAGTTCCTGGATGTACATGAACTTGTGGATGGTAGTCACAATAATTTTTGTATTGCCGTTGAGGGCATTTGCCAGGTCTTTGGACGTACATTTTTCATCCATAACCTTGATCAGACCGGCCTTGTGTTCCAGTGACAGTACGGCATTCTGAAGCTGACGATCCACCACGATACGGTCAGTGATAATGCAGACCGTATCAAAAATGACTTTGTTTTCCCTGTCGTGCAAAGAGGCAAGGCGGTGTGCCAGCCATGCAATAGTATTGGTTTTGCCGCTACCTGCCGAGTGCTCAATCAGATAGTTTTTTTCGCTGTGGTGTTCTACGACATCTGCCACCAGCTTGCGCACGGCATTAAACTGGTGATAGCGGGGGAAAATGAGCGTTTCCTTGGTGACACGTTTACCGGTATCCGGGTCTTTCTTGGTCTCTTTTTGCAGGAATATGATTTTGTCAATGAGATACAGCACCGTATCTTTTTTGAGGATATCTTCCCACATATAGGAAACATTGATGCCGTTTGCGTTGTGCGGGTTGCCCTTACCAGAGTGGATGCCAACACCACAACCTTTATTGAATGGCAGGAAAAAGGAAGACCGTCCTTTCAGGTGGGTACACATATAGACTTCGTTCAAGTCCATGGCAAAGTGAGCCAGGCAGCCTGCCTTGAATTTCAGCAGTCGGGTCTTATAATCTCGCTCAAACTTATACTGACGGATCGCATCCTCATAGTTCTGTCCGCTGGTGTTACATTTCAGCTCAAAGGTGAAAATGGCAATGCCGTTGAGGAAGATTACAAGGTCAATGCGCTCACCCTCTTTGTGCCAGACTTCCTCCATCACCGAGAGTACATTCTGTTGATACAGCGCCTCCGCTTTTTGGTTGAAGGTGGTGGCGGGCTTGCGGTACATAAGGGTTAGAGAGATGCCGTTATCAAACTCCACGCCGTGCTTCAGTACATCCAGCAGGCTGCGGCTTTTCTTGTTGACCTCATTGTTGATGTAGTTGAGGATGGTCTGGCGGGTCTTGTCGCCATAGAGTTTTTCCAGCCGTGCCAACACATCCGGCTGGGTGGCTTGCAAAAAGGAGAACAGCAACTCCACATCCATGCCATAGCCGGGATCGTAGGCAGTAGAAGGACGCACCTGATAGCCGTTTTCCTTTTCCAGCATTTCAAGAATGTACGCCTGATAATCTGCCCGCTCCTTTAGTTGCCCTGCTTTAATGGCCATCTCACTGCACTTCCTTTACTCGTTTTTTCCCGGTGACATATTCGTAGATGAGGGATTTTTTGTGTTGCTGGATAGTACTTTGTTGTACCTGTTTAGTTTCTATAACCGTTTCAATATATCCGCATTTTCTGTCAAAAAAATCGCAGATTTCTTTTTGCTCTTCTTTTGAACAAGTAATTCCCCAATAGTTAATGATCTTAGAGAGTACTGTACGGGGCATAGCTGATCCGGCCATAGAAGCCTGAATTTGTGCTTGGACAAAGTCTGATTCCATCAGATAGCGGAGATATCTGGCATCCATATTATCCGGCGCTCGTAAAATCGCTACAGATGATAGTACGACGCATGGTTTCTCAGAGGTCACCATTCCAATTCTTCCAGTGGTTGCTCCGTCTTTGACAAGTAACACATCGCCCTTTCTGGGTTGGCATCCTGCCTTTTGGAGAGAAATAAAATCTTGTTGAGAAATTTTCTTAGCAGCGTCGTAGTCAAGGCCTACTCCTTTTACATCGGCAGCTGTAATATAAGGATATCCTTCATCTGTCGTTTCAGGTGAAAAATGGCTACCATCAGTTATGTACTCACATAAGTATTTGAAACGCTTAACCTCCCAATGGCATGGAATTTTACTTGTCCACTCAACCCTGCTGTCCTTCATTGGCACAGACTTGTCCAGCCCCTTGGTTACTGTTTCGGTAATCAGGGATTTTTTGTATTTCTGCAAAAGAGCAATCTGTTTTTCCAAATCTGCGTTAATGCTGTCAATCTGGGCACATTCTTTGTCGAGAAAATCTGCAATGGCTTTCTGTTCATCTTCGGCTGGAATCACAATACCAAATTCGTTGAGATCGTATGTTGACAATTCTAGGAATGTAGTACCACGACCAAGCAAAGATAACTCATTTTGCCCGGCAAGAAATAGGTAATAGAAGTATCTATTGTCTGCATTTCGTATTAATGACTTACACCCTTGATTTGTACACAATTCTGCGGTAGTAATATTTATTTTACCAATAGGAGCTCTTGATGAAATGACAATACTTCCTACTGGCAGCAGCGTTGTACCGCAGGAATTATATCCATACTTTGTTATAAAGCGTTCTCCTTGTGAAATTGTGCCAGTGTCACTCATATCTGCCGGCGTTATCCATTTTATATCGCCATCCCAGCAATCGTAATCACTGCTTTCGGGAGTTGATCCATTAACTAAAGAAAAATAAAATTTGACTTTGCTACATTTCCAACTTGTGGGAATATCCCCAATCCAATCAATCCCACTGGATTTCATCTGCTCTGCCATTACACTTCCTCGCTTTCCTGCAAGGCTGCAATTTTTTCGGAGAGAGATTTTTCCAGCTCCATAAACTGGGCCAGTAAATCATCTGCCTTTTCTGGCTCCTTGTACTCGTAGAAGAATCGGGTAAATGGGAACTCTGCACCCAGTTTTTCCTTGTTGGTGGCGCTTTCCTTTTTCTCTGGGTCAAATTCATAGGCCCAAATGGCATCCGGCACATGGGGATACACTTCCGCCTCAAAATATTTTTCTGGGTCCTGGGTGAGCTTGATGATCTCGGTGTCCTTGGTGGTGGTATCCTTGATAATTTTGCCTTTGCGATCTTTCTGAACCACAGCGGTTTTATCCATCACCGCCAGTACCATGGCAATGCCGGTCAACCGGCTGGCAGACATCCCCTCGACTTTGCACAGCAGGGATTTCAGGTGCTTTTCAAACTCGCTGTAATCCATAAACACACTGTCAGAGCGGTTGGCTTCCAGAATGTTCAATACATCTGTCACAAACTGCTGCCCCGCCAGATATTTCTGGTACCTCTTCTCGTCGGCAGCACTGCGGGGGTTCATCTCTTTCAACTGTTCAAAATCCATCTCATTGAAAATGCTGGAGTTACTGGTGAAGTAGCTGCTGGTCCACAGACGCTCGATGCTCTCCGCATCCAGCACACCCCGGCGCTGCAACGGCTGATAGACCGCATACTCCTTGTACATAAACTCCTCGTTGGGGAAAATCTTGCAGTACTGGTTTTCCTCAAAGTTGGAGTACAGCTCGGTGATTTTCTTCATGCTATCTCGGTCAATTTCGCGGCGTTTTTTCCCCAAAGATTTGCGCAGGGGCTTCCACATATCCACCGCATTGATCAGCTGCACCTTTCCACGGCGGTCAGGGCGCTTGTTGCGGGACAAAATGAAGATATAAATGCCGATGTCAGTGTTATAGAAAAGCTGGGTAGGCAGGGCAATAATGGCCTCAATCAAATCTTCCTCCAGCATCCAGCGCCGGATCTGACTTTCACCGCTGGTGGTTCCGCCGGAGAAAAGAGGCGAGCCATTGGTAATGATCGCTGCACGCCCGTTTTTCTCGTCCAGTTTATTGATGGCGTGTTGCATGAACAGCAGCTGAGCGTCACCGGTTCCAGGCAGACCATGTTCAAACCGTCCGCCCTTCTTGTTTTCCTCACGGACTTTCTTTTCCTGTCCTTCCGGTGCATCTTTGCCACCCCAGGGTGTACCAAACGGTGGATTCATAATCACCAGCCGCATCTTCTGATCCGGGAAGCAGTCCGTTTTCAGGGTGTTGGCTTCCTCATCACCCATGATGTTTTTCACATCCTGGCCTTTGATGAGCATATCCGCCAGACAAATAGCGTAGGATTCGGGGTTGATTTCCTGTCCGAACAAGCGCACATCCACATAGGGATTTTTGCGGCGCAGGAAATCATAGGTAGTGGACAGCATACCGCCCGAACCACAGGCAGCGTCCAGTACGGTGGCAATTTTACCCTCATCAGTCAGCAGGTCGTTGCAGCCCTCTGCCAGCAGTACATTGACCATTAGACGAATCACTTCACGGGGTGTATAGTGATCACCGGCCTCGGCGTTTTCAGAAAAACGACGGATAATATCCTCGAAAATGTAGCCCATCTTCATGCTGTCCACATGGGCGGGATACAAATCCAAATCCGAGAACTTTTTAACCACGCTGTAAAGGCGGTTACTCTTATCCATCTTGTCGATCTGAGTGCTGAATTTCAGCAGCTTTTCCAGAATCAGCTGGATGTTGGCGGAAAAGCCTTCAATGTAAGACTTGAGATTGGACGCAATGCTGTCGCTGTCATCCAGAAGGCGTTTGAGGGTGTATTCACTATAGTTGTAAAAAGGATATTTGGAAACCTGGCAAAGGAGCGCAGCAGGGAGGTTGGGGTTCTGCTTGTGCTTTGCTACAACTGCATCTTTGGTAGCCTCCAGAGCACACTCAAATCTGCGGATGATGACCATGGGGATAATAACGTCCTTATATTTATCCGAAGTATAGGCACCACGGAGGGAGTTGGCAATGGACCAGACCAATCCCACTTCCTTGCTTACGTCAATGGACGTATCATCAAACATAACTTCGTAAAAATACTTATCTCTCATTTTATGGGTTCTCCTTCTCTATTCTCTTGAAAAGACGAAAACAGGGCGGCAACACTTTTGATCTGATCCGGGGTCAGATTACAGCCTTCCAACTTTCTCATTGCATCTACTAAACCCTTGTTTTGTGTGATAGTCCGACAAACATCCGGCGGAGGAACTTTCCGAATTGCCATATACAGATGATCCATGCGGCGTTGCGTCTGCAAATCCGGTTTCAGTTCCTTCATTAACTTTTCGTAGATCTCCGCTGTTGGGGCATTGACGCCATCCTCTATGTATTTCATGTTGGAACGAGGCAGACCAATCCTCTTGGCTAATTGAGATTGGCTAAGTGTTCCACGGCATCGAACAATTAGAGCTCCAAGGTTCTGTTTAGCTCTTTCTGATGCTTTATCAGAAGCCACTTTTGGGGGCAATTCGGCACCTCCTTTCTGAAATTGTTCTATGTTCTATAACATAGAACAATTATAGTGGTAAAAATATATTTAGTCAATAAATTGCAGCAAAAATTTGTTCTTAACAAAGTCCAACACATTGCCTGTTTATGCAGGCAATGTGTTGGACTTTGTTACAAAAATTATTCAAAATTTGATATTTTTCGCAATAATTGAGCCGACACAAAATATGGATTATTATGGTCCCCAATTTTCTCTATTAATACTGCATCTGCATCTATCTCTAAAACTGCAAATTTATCACCGATCTTGAATTCTAATCCCTCATTGCTTTTTCCGTAAGAAAAGACATCATATATTTCACCATTTTTTGAATGACCTTTTAATTTGGATATTTTTCCCTTAATATAACTTATCCCTGCTTTTGCCCCAACTTCACTGACCTTGCCGACAATTGCGCCTCCAGTCATAAGGATTATCACAAGATTCCTTGGTCCTCCTACTCGTTTAGCCCACGTGGTAATTTTTTGATACCCACCTAAGTTGCTCATAATTTATTCCCTCTTTAATTATCCATTTTTTCTCTTTCACGAAATACTTTCACATTATAGTAGTTTCGGCACTTTGTTCCGCAGAATTCGCTCTTTGCGTGGGTGTTGTAGTACACCTTTCCGCAGTTTTTGCAGACCTTCAAAGGCACCGACTCCGCCGAAATCATGGATGCGTAAGCAAATCGGATCACGGATTCCAAACTGCGGACCTCCCACACCAGCTGAGGATTGGGGCCGCTTGTCAGCCGATAATTCAGAAAACCAGAGAGATCCATAACCCTTGGATTGGGGGTAGGCACCAACTCCCCCTGCACGGTCAGGAAGTGCTGATACAGCATCATAAAGCTACGCTGGAAGATCAGTATATCTTCACCATATTCCCGGCTGTTCAACGGGCGATAACACGGGGGCACATTTGGGTCTTCCGTGGCTTCCTCCCCCTTCTCGGCGTTGAGTCCCAGGAGCCCGTAGCGGGCCGCAAAAGCGGCACACAGACGGTTTTTGTCCGGTGTTCCCATGCGCAGCTGACGTCCCAGTTCCAGAGCATCCGCCACCAGAGGACCAGACTGCTCTGCACAGTTATACGTGAGGTTTGTGGCTCCCTCCGCAGGGACCAAATATTCTCC
>ENA-OPSO01000943-OPSO01000943.1-human-gut-metagenome-genome-assembly--contig:-NODE-943-length-11567-cov-1.836692_pt1 | contig 11567 bp, 11 predicted proteins | sample MGYA00241455_ERZ501902 | MGnify/ENA primary metagenome ERZ501902 (study PRJEB25962, sample SAMEA2042405) | human gut metagenome | biome: human gut; feature: human-associated habitat; material: faeces...
TGAACTTAAAAAACCTATTTTAGCTGGATTATTATTACTTCTAACAGTTGAATATATTATAATCTCCTTTTGACTTCCTTGAAAAGCATCTACTGTATTTACATCTACTTCAATATTTTTATATTTGTTTTTTTTAAATAGTCAAATAAAACTTTAATATTTAGATAATATCCATGTAAATTATGAAGATGTACAATATCAGGCTTAAAATCCTCAATAATTTTTATCATTTTTTTTGTTTCAAGTTTTGAGGAAAAACAATGATTATCTAAAGCATAGGTATTTAATAAATGTATATACCTATCTATCTTAGATCCCATTTTGTAAGTATTGTATCCATCAGGAGCATTTAAGTAACCATAAATCATCATATTCTCTATTTTATGTTTACTCATTACATCAGACAACCCAACCATAATTTTTCCTGTACTTCCATATCCACAAACAGTATTTATTTGTAAAACTTTCATTTACTTCCTCCATACCATTTTATTTACCACACCTGTATAGGATTGAATCAGTTTAACTACTTTTGTACTTACATTTTCTTCTACATAATCTGGAACAGGAATTCCATAATCCCCTGCTAAATTCATTTCTACAGCTGTATTTACAGCCTGTAACAATGAATTCTCATCAATACCCGCTAATACAAAACAAGCCTTATCTAAAGCTTCAGGACGTTCTGTGCTAGTTCTAATACATACAGCTGGGAAAGGATTTCCTTTACTTGTAAAGAAAGAACTTTCTTCTGGCAATGTTCCACTATCACTAACTACAGCAAAGGCATTCATCTGTAAGTGATTATAGTCATGGAAACCTAATGGCTCATGCTGAATAACTCTAGGATCCAATTTAAAACCTGACTTCTGTAATCTTTTTTTACTTCTTGGATGACAAGAATATAAAATTGGCATATCATATCTTTCTGCCATTTTATTTATCGCATTAAACAATGATAAGAAGTTTTTCTCTGTATCAATATTTTCTTCACGATGTGCACTTAATAATATATACTTTTTAGATTCTAATTTTAGTTTGTCTAAAATTTTAGATGCTTGAATTTCCTTATAATTGTTATTTAAAACTTCTGCCATTGGCGAACCAGTTACATAAACACGTTCTTTAGGCAATCCACATTCATGCAAATACTTTCTTGCGTGCTCACTATAAGCTAAATTCACATCTGATATAATATCTACAATTCGTCTATTTGTTTCTTCTGGAAGACATTCATCTTTACATCTGTTCCCTGCTTCCATGTGGAAAATAGGAATATGTAGACGTTTTGCACTAATAGCACTTAAGCAACTATTAGTATCCCCTAAAATTAATAATGCATCTGGTTTAATCTGATTCATCAACTTATAAGAACAATTAATAATGTTTCCCACAGTTGCACCTAAATCATCACCAACTGCATTCATATAAACTTCAGGATCATCTAATTTCAAATCATGAAAAAAAATTCCATTTAAATTATAATCATAATTTTGACCTGTATGAGCTAAAATACAATCAAAATATTTTCTACACTTATTAATAACCGCACCTAAACGAATAATTTCAGGACGTGTACCAACAATAATTAATAATTTTAATTTTCCATTTTCTTTCCACTTAACATCAGCATAGTTTGTTGTTATTTCCACTTCTTATACCTCCTCAAAATATGTGTCTGGTTTATTAGGGTCAAACTGCTCGTTCGCCCACATGATCGTTACTAAATCTGTATCTCCTAGATTAATGATGTTATGAGTATATCCTGTAGGTATATCAACAACTTCCATTTTTTCTCCTGAAACATAGTACTCAATTATATCATCATTAAATATATTTCTAAATTGAATCAATCCTTTTCCACTTACTACTAAAAATTTCTCATTTTTAGAATGATGCCAATGATTTCCTTTCGTAATTCCCGGTTTTGAAACATTAATACTTACTTGTCCAAATTCTTTCGTTTTCAAAAATTCAGTAAATGACCCTCTTTCATCAACATTCATTTTTAAATCATAACTAAACTTTTCTTTAGGTAAATAACTTAAATATGTACTATATAACTTTTTAGATAATCCACTCATTTGCGGTACAAGTAAATCTTTTCTTGAAGTCTTAAAGGATAATAGTAATTCAGATAGTTCTTTTAAACTTATTTCATGTATAGGTTCAACCTTATAGGTATCTCCATTTTTATTTGGATTTCCTTTCATGCAATTAATTACCTCCGTTACTACATCATCAATGTAGCACAAAGGAATAATCACTTCTGGATTACTTATTTCTATGGGTAGATTATTAACAATGTTATAACACCAAGTTGCTACAACACTGTTGTAATTAGGTCTGCACCACTTACCAAACAAATTTGCAAAACGATAAATGTAAATCTCATTACCATTTTCACTTCCAAATTTCTTCAATAATTCTTCCCCTTCTTTTTTGCTTTTCCCATAATCATTATCACGATCAGCTTGAATTGAAGAACTAATTAGTATACTAGATTTATTTTTATGTTCTTTCAAGTAATTGCATAAAGTTTCAGTAAATCCTGCATTTCCCTCATAAAATTCTTTTGGATCTGTAGGGCGATTTACTCCAGCTAAATGAATTACAAAGTCACAGTCTTTAGTAAATCTTTTTAAATCCTCTGGTGTATTCATTATGTCATATTCATATACTTCTTCAACTTCTATTGAATATGTCTTATCTTTCCCTTCTTTAATATTTTTTAAGGTAGAGACAATATTCTTTCCGACAAAGCCTTTAGCTCCCGTAACTAAGATTTTCATTTTACTCCTCCTAAAACTTCCTTATACAGATCAATATATTCTTTAAACAAATATTTTGCTTCTATTTTTAATAAATCAATTTCAAAGTCTAACTTTATTTTTGTTTCCTTCTCTAATATTTGCTTAACTTCTTCTACATCTTTTACAACTCTGCTAGTACTAATTAAAGTTTCCGCAGAACCTCCGCTGTCAAAAGTAAGAACTGGGGTTCCACATGCTTGAGCCTCTAAATTAACTGTTGGATAATTATCTTCTAAAGTAGGATTAAACAATACTTCTGCAGAGTTATATAAATCTACTAGTTCTTCTAAATTATTTGTTTTCTTCAGTTTAATAATATCTTTTGGCAATTTATCCATCTGCTCTTCTGCAACGCCTACTAAAACTATTTTATATTTATCTTTATCTAAGATATTATATAAATCTATAAAATAATTTAGTCCTTTTCTCTTATCCCATATATTTGCAACACCTAGAATAATAGTTTTATCGTCCTGCTTTACAATATTTTTCTTTTTAAAGATAGAAGTATTGATCCCATTATGTATAATCTTACATGGAAATTTTTTTAAAAATGATTTTCTTACTAAATGCTGTAACCAAGCTGATGGTGTTACTAGTGTCATATTTCCTACTTTAGAAAATAAATCTTTCTTCCATGCATAATTAATTTTAGAATTATCAAAAACCAAACTACTTGGATATTCTTTTTTAGATACACAATTTTTACATTGTACCTGCCATTTTTCACATCCACTATACGTAAAATATGCACAATGACCTGTAAAACTCCAACAGTCATGTAATGTCCATATTATTTTAATATCTGGATTTTCTTTAAAATATTCAAATAATAAAGGAATATTTATATAATAACCATGTATATTATGGAGATGTATTATATCTGGATTAAAAATAGACACCTCTTTCAAAAATGATTTCGTAGCCTTTTTACTTTCTAAACCATGCCTATCAAAAACTCTAGTTTTAAGTACATGCTGATATACATCAAAATTATTGCCTATTCTAATCGAATTGTACTTTGAATCTATATTCCCACGACCGTATGCTATACAACAATCAAAACCATTTTCTATAGCTAAATCATATAAATCTCTACAAATTTTTCCTGTGCTTCCATTAGGAACGCTATTTATATAAAGTATTCTCATACTCACCTCTACCTAATTATTTTTTACTAATCAAAACATACTTATGAAATGCATCATATAGTCTTTAATTGAGCTTTCTAAAAGAATACCTCAACAATTTAATGTAAAATCAATTAATCATGCAAAAATTACATTAATAATATTTTTAAATTTAATAAGTTATCTAATATGTGCAACCTATATATCTAAATAATACAAACCCATTACAAGAAAAAAATTATACTCTGCTTCATTTAATGAAAATCTATATCTTGGGTATACAGTAGTTAAGATATTTTCACTTTCTCTATTAAAACAATACTAAAGCAAGAAAAAGATCCACATCAATTATTAAATTTTAATTAGTTTTTACAATGCATATCAATGATTATAATTTTGATTACTTATTTTCCCAGGTCTCTAATTCTTCTCTAACTAATTTAACTTCCAATAACTTATTCTTAACAGCTTCTACATCCATAAGTTTTGTATTATTAGAATTAAACTGAGTTAATTCAGATTCTTTCATTCCTTCAGAGAAATATTTGTCATAGTTTAAATCACGCTTATCAGCCGGAACTCTATAAAAGTTTCCTAAATCAATTGCATTTGCACACTCTTCATCTGTTAAAAGCGTTTCATACATTTTTTCACCATGACGAATACCAATAACTTTAATTTCATTGTCTGCATGGAATAATTCTTTTACTGCTTTTGCTAATACATCAATTGTACAAGCTGGAGCTTTCTGTACAAAAATGTCTCCACTCTGACCATTTTCAAATGCAAACAGCACTAAGTCAACTGCTTCCTCTAGTGTCATAACAAATCTCGTCATTGATGGTTCAGTCAATGTAAGAGGATTGCCATCTTTAATTTGGTTAATGAACAGAGGAACTACAGAACCTCTTGATGCTAATACATTCCCATAACGGGTACACATAATACTTGTTTTTTCTGGATCAACTGTACGAGATTTTGCAACAATAACCTTTTCCATCATTGCTTTACTAGTTCCCATGGCATTAACTGGATATGCAGCTTTATCTGTTGATAAACATACTACACGTTTAACTCCACACTCAATTGCAGCAGTTAATACATTCTCTGTACCTAGCACATTTGTTTTTACTGCTTCAATCGGGAAAAATTCACAAGATGGAACTTGTTTTAATGCAGCAGCATGATATACATAATCCACTCCATGCATTGCATTTTTAATGGATTGAATATCTCTAACATCTCCAATATAAAATTTTAATTTATTAAAGCTATTTGGATATTTAGCCTGATATTCATGACGCATGTTATCCTGTTTTAACTCATCTCTACTAAACACACGAATTTCTTTAATATCTGTTTCTAAAAATCTGTTTAAAACTGCGTTTCCAAAAGAACCTGTTCCCCCTGTAATTAATAATGTTTTTCCTGCAAATTTACTCATTTTTCATTTCCTCCATATAATTTTCTAACTGTATCAACAATCGTTCTCGATTGAATTGATTTTCTCCATAAGACAATGCATTTATTCCAAATTGCTTTCTTTCAACATCTTTTAATTTAAAGAATTTTTTACACACCTCTACTAAAGATTCTATACTAATATTTTTACCAACTATTCCAGCTTTTGCTTCAACAATTACCTTTTTCCCTTCTCCACTCACACATCCTAGGATAGGAACACCGCAAGATAAATAAGTTTGAAGCTTAGCTGGTATCGTCATTTCAAATACTGGATCTGGTTTTAATAGTAATAAAGCAGCGTCTGCATTAGCTAAATATTTGGGAATATCTTTTTCTGGTTTAAAACCATGGAAAGTAATTATCTCATTCAATCCATATTCATTTACCATTCTCATCAATCGTTCTTTACTTCTTCCTTCACCAATAAAATGCCAATGTAATGGTTCTGACTTTAGAACATTTGCTGCCTCTATTGCTAAATCAATTCCTTGCGCTTCCCCGATATTACCAGTAAAAACTATATTTAATCGTTTGTCATCCAAAACTATTGTTTTATCATCCGTTTTACTGACAATCGAATATTGTGGCCAGTATTTAACTTTTTCTTTATTCTTAACTCTTTTTTGTATCCTATCTACAAAACTTGGGCTTGCAGTTAATAATAAATCACAGTGTTTATAAATATAATTAACCATTTTATTAATACAACCAATAATAATTTTATTTGTTATTCCCGTTACCGCAATAATATTTTCAGGCCATAAATCCTGAACATTCATTATTATTGGAATGTTTAGCCTTTTCTTTAATTTTATTGCCGGCAAAGCCACTGTAATTGGCGATACTTCAAAAACATATATCAAATCAAATTTATCATTAATTTTTTTAACCCTTTTATTAGCATTTAATACGAAACTTAAATAATTTATAATTAAATTTTTCGAACCCTTTTTTCTCGCTCGCAAAGGAACGCGAATGATTTGTATATCATTCCATATTTCATCTTCATTACCTTTGTATGAATATCCATCAAAATATTCTCCTTTAGGATAATTGGGTTTACCAGTCAAAACCGTTATATCATGACCTCTCTCTTTTAAATCCAAGCACAATTGATTGATTCTAAAATTTTCTGGATAGAAGTATTGAGTAATTACCAATATTTTCATCGGAATCCCTCCGTAATCTTTATAGACTCTTTTAAAGAGTATTTACAGTAATCTACTTTGTACTTAGATAATTCTTTCTCTATTGTTAAATTACCAAACACTTTATTTACATAAGTTTGTTTATTTAATAATTTAAGAAATGGATTAAAAACTCCTGTAAATAAAATTTTATGTTTATTCATGTTTGCAATCTCTTTAACTAATTCATAACTTGATACATATTCTTTATTCTGGGGAAGGAAAATACCTGTTTCTTCATTGTCAATCATTAACTTAATAAATTCCATTAAATTTCCTAAAAACAACATACTTCTTTTGTTTTTTAATGTAGGAAATACTGGGGTTTTTTTCGCAAATTTAGCTAATAAAGGATAGTTTCCCTTTGAATTAGGTCCATATATCATTGGAGGTCTAACAATTACAATCTTGAAGTTTTTATCCTCTAACGGTCTGATTTTGATTTCCGCCTGCTTTTTACTGTCACCATAAAAATTGTCAGGTGTAAGTGGAGTATCTTTTGTAATAATTCTATCTTCGCCTATTTTTCCACTTCCATAAACGATAATGGAACTCATAAAGATAAATTGTTCAACTTCAGATTCCTTTGCTTTTTTCGCAACTTCATACGTTAAATCTGTATTAACTCTATAGTATAAGTCTCTTTGACTTTCATCTGGGGTAGAATGAGCTAATCCAGCTACATGATATACAACATCAAAACTAGAAAAATCAAAATCTTTCCAAGAACCATCTACCATATCTAATTCTTCTACATAATAATTTTGTGGTTCTTTTTCCAAATACTCTTTAAAATGAGTACCTATATAACTTCCTTTTCCAGTTATAAGGATTCGTTTCATTAAGCTTCCTCCTCCTTATGCATTTCACCCGTTCCTCCTTCTACTACTCCATCGTGTTTTAAAACAGATGTAATAGTTCCAAGGAAACATTTACAATCAAATAGAAAACTCATTTTCTTTACATATTCTCCATCCAGTGCAGCTTTAACATCAATTTCTAGTTCATCTCTTCCGCTAATCTGTGCCAGCCCTGTAAGTCCTGGTTTAATAGAAGAAGCACCATTCTTATCTCTTAACTCATTTAAATCATACTGATTTGGCAAACTTGGCCTAGGCCCAATAACAGCCATATCTCCTTTTAAGATATTAAACAACTGAGGAAGTTCATCTAAACTTGTTTTTCTCATAAATTTACCAACACTTGTAATATACTGATCTGGATTTGACAACATATGTGTTGGTACATCTTTAGGAGTATCAATTCTCATACTTCTAAATTTAAAAATTTTAAACCTAACGTTATCTTTTCCCATTCTTTCCTGCTTAAATAATACAGGACCAGGTGATGTTACTTTAATAATGATTGCTAAAACAAGCAAAACTGGTGATAATACCACTATTCCTATTAAGCTTAATAAAAAATCAATTACCCTCTTTAAACAATTTTTATACATCTATTTACCTCTCCGCTAACTTTCTACTATACTTCCACTTTTTAATACAGTTAATTCTTTAATTGTAACCACTGGTCGCACAACACAATTCGCATATATCAGAACAAAATCCTCAACTACTGCGTTATGATGAACTACTGAATTGGAAGAAATAATAACTCCACTACCAATATCAGCTTCAATTTCAACAGTTGCATTTGGGAATACAACAATTCCTTCACCAAGTTTACAATACTGTGAAACGACTGCACTTGGATCAATTAAATTTGCAAGCTGGAAACCAAGCTGTTTAAGTTCTTCTGTAATTTGTTTTCTAATCAAATTATTTCCAATAGCTACAAATGCACTATCGTAGTTTTCTCTTAAGTCGATTAAATCTGATTGTTTACCTGCAACCTTTTTATTTAACACTTGTATCTCATCTGTTCCATCATCTACAAAATCAATCTTATCAAAGCAGTTCATTCTACTTGCTATTTCATAACAGCATTTCCCATGTCCTCCTGCTCCGATTATCAAAAGATTCATGAAATCCCTCCAAAATAAAAGCAAGTCTCTTTTTACTGACACTTGCTGATAATTTCTAATCCAACTTTTGCTATTGTTTCTTTATTGAACATGCTGAGCTGAAGATAGGCTATTCTTTTATGACGATCTATCTTTATGATGAGCCCTTCTTTCCCCTGCAATGGTCCTTCTGTAACAAAGATTTTATCTCCCTGTATAAAACCAGTCGACATATCTACTGTATATTTTTTATCTGCGAATGATTTGATAAAGACTATTTCATCTTCATCTAAGCAGCATATTTCTGCTTTTTTCCTACCTATAATTTTTGTAAAATCTGGAATCTTCTTTAATTCTACATTAAGTTCTTCAATATGATCAGAAATCATAAAAATATATCCCTTAAACAAAATGTCTTTCACATCATGCCATTTCCCCAGATATTTTTTTTGACAAACATATTCAGGCGTAAAACAGTCTATCAAAAGTTCCTTTGATATTCTTTTTTTACATTTCTCAATGATTGCCTTTTCATGTCCACTTCGCACTTGAATAACATACCAGTTCACAAAATCCCTCCAAAAAGGTAGGCTCCGCCTATCAAATCAATGGATTTGACTATTTTCTTAATGACCATGCAATCGTGACAAACGTGACAAAGCAACGATTCATCTCTCAGCATTACTTTTAATTTCTATAGCTAAACGCAAAAAAGAAAGAATAATTAGTCTCTTTTTCACCGAATCTATAATACTACAAAAGCATATACATTGCAATAATGCATACAAAGCGAATAATGCCTAACCTTTGGTTTTCATTAAAAAATATCATATTTCTTTCATCGAATGAAAGAAATTGTTTATTATCAAACATTATTTTATCCAATACTCCCAAGTTCATGATCATTTTGCTTTCTGCCGCTTCATTATTTGAGAAGATAACAACAATAGAAAAAGGAGCTTATCGCTCCTAGGATTACTTATTAAATTCCTGATCTTTATCTGAAATAATCAAATTCAACAATCTTTCTTTAATTACTTTATTTTCTACATCATCATGTAATACTTCTTCTAATTTTGAAAGTCTTTCCGTAATATCTTCTTTTGTAATTTCCATAACGTTATTTTTAAAGATAAGATTGTTTTTCGTTCTAGTTGTTGTTTCTCCATCCAGTTTTAATTCTTCAAACATCTTTTCTCCTGGACGAAGACCAATTTCTTTAATTTCAATGTCTTTATAAGGTTTAAATCCAGACATACGAATCATTTTTTCAGCTAAATCTAAAATTTTAACTGGCTGTCCCATGTCTAAGACAAAAATTTCTCCCTTATCTGCATAGAAACCTGCTTGTAATACAAGCTGTGCAGCTTCTGGAATTGTCATAAAGTAACGAATAATATTTTTATCTGTTATTGTTACAGGTCCGCCTTCTGCAATCTGCTTTTTAAAGATTGGAATAACAGAACCATTTGATCCAAGTACATTTCCAAAACGTACAGCCGCCATTTTTGTAACACCATTTTTACCATTTGCCTGCAAGATCATTTCTGTCATACGTTTTGTAGCACCCATGACATTTGTAGGATTTACAGCTTTATCTGTACTAATCATGATAAATCTAGAAACTTTATTTTTAATACATGCCTGAATTACATTATTAGTTCCAAATACGTTGTTTTTGATAGCTTCCATTGGTCTAGTTTCCATTAATGGAACATGTTTGTGAGCAGCAGCATGGAATACTACATCAGGGTGTCTTTCTCCAAATATTTCATCCATTGCTTTAAATTCACGAATAGAAGCAATCAAAGAAATGATTTCTATGCTAGAATCCAAGGTTCCATGTGTTCGGTTTCTATTAAACTCCTGTTCTAACATATATAAATAATTTTCATTAATGTCAATCATCAATAACTGTCTTGGTTTAAATTTAACAATTTGTCTACATAACTCCGAACCTATAGAACCACCTGCACCAGTAACAGCTACAACTTTATCTGTTAAATAACTTTTAATTTCAGATTGATCCAAATGAATTTCTCCTCTGCCTAAAAGATCTTCAATACTGATATCTTCAACAGGATATTTTTTATTTTCATTTAAATCATCTGCCAGTAAGTTATCTTGTTCTTTCATAATTTTTGTTTCTAATTTTGCAGATTGACACAAATCATAAATTCTTTGAATGTTTTCTTTACTGGCACTTGGCATCGCGATAAAGGCCACTTTTACTCCATATTCATGTACAATGTCTGGAATATCATATGTATCCCCTAATACTTTATATCCAGATACTACATTGCCTGTTCTTTTATCATCAATAAACCCTACGATATGAACATTAAAGCTATTATTCTGCAACAATTCTTTTGACAAGATGTAACCTGCATCTCCTGCCCCGATAATGATTGCCTTGTCTGTATTTATTACTGGGTTCATAACTGTACGTCTATACAAGCGATAACTTACTCTAAGTGCAAACATCAACATAGCACTCAATAAACCACCAGTCACAATGACACTTAAAAGAAATCTATCTGTCTGTAACAATAAAAAACCTGCACCCAAAACAATTGTTGAACATATAACCGCAAAACCAATTCTCATCGTTTCTACAGGGCCAATATATTTCCATAGGCTCTTATGTATTTTAAATACGATAAAGAAAAGCCAGTAAACAATCAAAACAATTAAAAGTACAGCTATCACATTTTTTATATTAAGTCCCTCAAAAATAGGAACTCTAAATTCATTATTAATCCAATAAGATAAAAAGAACGATATCAATACAATACATAAATCAATCGTACAAAGTAATTTTTCCCTGTGATTTATATAAATTCCGTTCTTAAAAAATTTTTTAAGCATACAATTCCCTCCATCACACCTTTTTTATTCTATCACATTTTAATAATATAAAATTAACAAAATGTGTTTTTTTATTCATTTTCATTCAACTATTCATTTAATAAATATATTAATTCTTTCATTCAATGAAAGGATTAATTTA
>ENA-OPSO01000948-OPSO01000948.1-human-gut-metagenome-genome-assembly--contig:-NODE-948-length-11544-cov-2.534598_pt1 | contig 11544 bp, 16 predicted proteins | sample MGYA00241455_ERZ501902 | MGnify/ENA primary metagenome ERZ501902 (study PRJEB25962, sample SAMEA2042405) | human gut metagenome | biome: human gut; feature: human-associated habitat; material: faeces...
AAACTTATATTGTATTTTTCCGCCAGGGCCTTCGGCATCGCCCCGGACAGATAATCCTGCTTTATCTGCTCTTTGACATCGCTCACGTCACCACCTTCCAATCCGGCTTAATTCTGCATTAGAAAAGCACCCCGGAGGGTGCTATCTCTCTAATTATTGCTACTTTTATATTAATCTGTATGTATCCCAAAGTCTTTTAGCAATTTAATGCTCATCTCAGGGATAATGGGCTTCAATATGTCGATTATCTTTATCTTGATTTCCATTTCACTTAATTTGGGCCAAACAAAATGGGCTAATTCTTCAGTAAAGACAATTATGGTAAATATGTCTTGATTTCTTTCTCTTATATATTTCATTGGATAAACAATATTTATCATAAAATACCCGTAGGTGCCCGTATCTTCGTCGGATAATTTAAATGAATAACTTCCATCATCACTAATAATTATGTTCGCATTTCCAATATCATCTTTTGATATTCCCTCCTTTTTGCACTGATTTGCCACATTCCCCATTGCTATAGCAAATAAACTAGCCTCTTTTTCCGTAAACGCAACCTTAGGATGAATAGCGAAGACACCTTTAAAAAAATCCTCAAATACAAAATGCGTTCCTGATGAACCTTCAATAATCATAATTAATTTCCTCCCATACGCATTAACAACTTTACTTTCATAATATCCCAATTCTAAATACTTTTTTATCTACCTTTTTTATTCCATAAATCCCTTTTGCGTTCTTCAGGCAAAGTACTTTCAACTTTAGTTTCCTGCAAGTCTTTATCTCTCGAAAAAATCAGTTTCAACATACATGACATACTTCGATAAGTTGATGTTATAAAAACCACGAAAAAATAAATAAGTAATTTTGCCAAGATGAATTTTATAAATTTATTATTTATCGCATCCTTAATGTATACCAACAACGATATACTCACATCCGCCAGACCATAGCAAATAGTCTCTGATATATACCGCTTGAATAAACCCTTTCTGTCATTCTCAAAAACATATTTTACAAATTTGGATTCATTCTTCATGCTTAATACGACAGGGATAACTGCACCAATAAAACCAATAATTATTGAATCTAGCATTACAATGCCATCAATCAAATTATTTATCCCGCTACTTTTCATCGGAGAGAATCCAACCAACGATAATAGAACAACGATGACTGCTCCAAAAATGTGTGGATATAATTTTTCCCACCAAAGTTCTATTTTATTTTTCATTTATCGCATCAACTCACTTTAATAGTTTATCAATCTCTGGCTTCCTGTCTTTATATTTTTCAATCATTTGGCGTGTTGCATAATCAAACTCTAACGTTGTTCTTTTTTCAAGTTTATACTCAATATATTCATGTAAACTGAAATCAAATAAATCAACAATGTCAATTGAATTCGTATCATCGTCTCGTATTTTCAAAATAGCATCATCTACAATATCCTGATTATCATAAATATCATCAAGCATAATAGGAACCTGCACACCATCTAATCCAGCCTTTTTACCACTTCCTCTTCCCAAGGTAAAAGCAACATTTCCAGCTTTTCCGCCCATCGTAGCATAAGCATTTATAATTTTGGATAATGGTCTGTCTGTTTCCTCTATTGGATGAACGTTTGCCAGTCTCAAAATTAAACTCCTTGACTGCTTGCCCTTTATTTTTGCAACATCTATTTTTTTGCTTATGTGTAGTAAAACAATCTTCTGTTCATCAACTCCCCATATTTTATTAAGATACTTTTCAAGTTTTCCTTTTGAAAATGCAAATCTATTACTCTGAATCATCGCCACTTGATTTTTCGGATCATAAATCATTACCAAGTCTTCACCTATATACTCATCATCTTCTAACTCCAAGGGCTTTGCCTCTTCTTCTTTTTTAACAATTGATGGAATATTAGTATCGCGCAATTTCAAAAATCTAATTTTCCAAATATGATTCGCTGAATCTCCTTCAAGACATTCTAATCTTGCAATAGTTCCATCAAATTCAATCTCCTTTTGTTCAACATTTAGTTTTTCTGCTTTTTCTATCCAAGCCTCAAAATCAAATCTTTTTGGATCTGTTCCTTCTTTTTCATTTACACTGCATACCGTGTAGTAACTAAACTTAATCGTTCTCTTGTAAGCCATATACCATTTTCCTCCGTATTGTCCTTTGTAATATATAAACCTAATTCCATAATATACCATTTTATAGTTACGGGCAATATCATCTAAAATTCTTGACTTGGAGGTTTTGTATTTACATTATAGAACATTTGTTCTTGTTTTTCAATTTGTAATATTGCACAAAAAGGACACCCTGCACCAGCAGATGTCCTCTTCGTGGGTTTATAATATTTTAAGGATGGGAGAAAAGTAAGATATCAACACCTATACTACACTTTCTTCACTTTAAATAATACCACAGATTTTTGTTAATTGTGTTAATCCTTTACGTATTTACTAATTATCTGCGATACCCTTCCCCTGCTGTATCCCACAACATCCGCAACCTCTCTCTGCTTCTTCCCTTCCAGGAATGACAGTTCGAAGATCTGCCGGTCTGTGCTGTCGGGAATAGCGGCTATAAACTGTTCGATCTCAAGCCTGGCTGCTTCTGCCTTATCAAGGCGCCTCTCATTGATCCGCATCAGGCTGCTGATCTCGTCTGACTCCTTTGGCTCATCCATCCTGACAGTGATGCGCTCCTCTGTGTAAGGGAAATCCTTGCTGGACCCGGTCACTTTCCCCAATACCTCCGGCACATTATACGCCCGTTCCTGCAGCTTATCCAGTTTTTTGCTCAGTAACTCTATCTCTTTCAGAAGCGGTCTGTACTGCCTCAATGTTCTTTTGTCCAAGCCCGATCACTCCCCTGTCTCTCAAGTATTGTTCCACGTCTTTGCGCTCCATCTTCCTGCCCTGGCTCCTGATCACTAGCCTTGCCTAGAAGGATAACTCCCCAGGGGCTAGGCTGGCCGGCGCATCCGCTCCCTCGCCTTCTCCCCGGGATCCCTGCTGGACAGTTCTCCAAAGTTATTCTTCCGGTCGCTCTTAAGCGTATGCCTGTCCCTCTTCTGCCTCTTCAATCTATCATCTCCATTTCCTTCGTTTGTTTCGCTAAATGCTAATTTTGCGCATTAACTGTATCGGAAATTCCTGTATTAATGGCTCTCCCCATATTTCTGCAAGGCTTGATTTCATAAATACTGGAATATCTTCATTTCTACACTCGTTCACAATATCCTCAATCCACTTTCTTTCAGGGATAACCCTACCTTTCCTGTTTCCAGTTTCAGCCCCTACAATCACCCAATCGACACCTCTTACACGAAATTTCTCAAACGGTTTCAAGAGCGGTTCGATGCTTACGAATGTTTTGACCGATTTATGTGTCTCAAAATCACACTTATCTCCCATCGGTCCTGTCTGTGTCCAACCAAACCACATATTGGGTGGCATATACTTATCAAGAAGTTTTTCATATCGTTTCGGATTCTTTGTCAAAAACAGATAATTATGCTGCGGCGCTTTCTCGCAAGCCTTAAATACTTCTTCGATCCAATCATCCGGTACCCAATTACCAAATAGATCAGACATCGAACACACAAAAATATTTCGTGGCCTTTTTTTATCCTGATACTCTTTTAACCGATAGTAATGAAATGTTGGATCAAATTCAAACGGATATGGTGTCCCATCAATAGGGTTGTCCAAAATATGTAGCATTGAATGCTCATTGTGGTATGCTGAATAATCTGGATGGTATTTCCCAAATCGCTTTGCAATTCTCCATGCATAGCAGTATTCACACCCGTGTAGGCAACCAGTAACTGGGTTCCATGTGCTGTCGCACCAGTCAATTTTTGTTTTATTCATATTTCTCCTTTCTAAATGCTAAGTTAATTCGATTTCCCATTGTTCCGGCAGTTCCATGAGTGGACACCAATTTGGCTTTCCATCCGTTACATCCGGAATATCAATATAATCATCATCGTGTGCATTACAATACTCACCTGCGATATCATCATCCATTAGTGTACAATTCGCACAACAATCTGGCATATCTACGACTAATACTGCTTTCATACCCTTCTATCCTCCTAATCGCCCAGTTAATCGTCTGCTAATTTGCTTTAACATCGATCGCAGTATTCAGTCCCAAATAAAGCACAATCATCACATCCTCTATAAAAATAACAATCACGACAGTTTTTTATTACTGGGATACATCTTTCTTCGTATTCCTCGGCATTGGCCTTTGGACAAGTACCATCAATGCACGCTACACCAACATAATTCCTACAACGTTTTTCCATTAGGCTATCCTCCTCAAAATGCTAAGTTAATCGCTCATTCCAGCCCACTGTTCTGCCATCGCTTGGATGGCAAAATAAAACCCTTGTGCCCCCATAGCTGATAATGCTGCTACCGGATTCACGAAAACATTGTCTTTTCTTTCCAACCATTCTTCGAGATAGTCCACTGTGTACACTGGATGCATTAATCTTCTAACAATCTCTTTCTCTCGTTCTGTCATGTCGTCTATTTTCCTCCTAAAATCTAATCTCTTTCACTTGCCACTTGCTTCAATTTGTTGCTTTCTTCGTCCCTCTTTCCCAGCAAGGCTCCTAATCTACGACATCTCTTTTTCTATTTATGTCGACTGACGTAAAGTTGTGTCCGCTTTTAGAATTTACATATTTTACCAATTATAATCTCTGCGGTTATACTAAAGAAAAAGGGGGATTTTTTATGTCAGATCCTATTACTACCTTGCTTCTGACACTTGGAATTCATTCTACTTACCGTGGTTTCTATTACCTTCGACACGCACTTAAACTCTGTCTGCAGGACGAAGATTATCTGCTTTTCGTCTATAAGCGCCTTTATGTAGACATTGCTAAGGAGTTTCGTGTAAGTCGTGATAGCGTTGAGCATTGTATGCGTACTACGATTACTTACTGCTGGAATAACGGAAACCGCGATTTCTTATGCGGCATTGCAAAGTATCCTCTGCTTTCCAAGCCAACGAATAGTGAATTCATTGATATTCTATATCATCACTTGAAATTCCAGGACAGGTAGCCCGCTTTTACCTGTCTCTTGATTCAATCCATCAAGTGGACGACAATGCTGGTGGGTAGAACCTTTGAATATTGGAACCTCTATCAGCGTGTCATAACGCCTTGTCCCTCTTTACTGTAATGTCAACAGTAATTGTCATCCTGCCAAACGTACTATTCCTCTATCTCTTATGGCTTCTCGCACCAATCTTCTCACGCTTTCATTCAAACACTGTTCAATTATTTTCCTGAAATCCCCATCAAATATTCCGCATGCAGCGTATTGATTATCGGCGCAAATGCATACAGGATACCGATCAGGAACTCGTCGTTTCCGTATTTTCCCTTCAGTTCAGTTACTCGCCTGTTGAATCCCCCCATATCATGATCCCTCAGGTACTGCTTGTAGGATCCCCAGCAGTCGTTATAGATCCCTCTCACTCTCTGCTGGATCATGTCCGCATCATTCAATAATCCTGCACCTCGCTTTCCTATAACTGGTTTTTCGCCGTTTCCATTGATTCTCGCAGAAGCCGATCTGATCTACATAGTCATAACAGACTGGCTGTTCCTTCCCCTCGCACATCCTGGCGATCCTTCCAATGCTCTGCGTCACTACTGCGTAATCTTTCTTTGGAGTTGCGAGATACAAGCGATCAAGCCTCGGAATGTCCAGCCCCTCTTTTGCCAGGCTAAAGGATGCAAATAGGAAATGCTTTTTTCCTGCCTTCATATCCTCAAGCGCCTGTATCCGGTCAGCCTTTGCCTTCTTGGATGTCATCCTGCCGTCAATCATGGCGCTATCCTTTTTCAATTCTTCAGGCAGCATATTCTGCAGCAGATGCAGATGATCCAGTCTGTCCGATAGAATCAGATTCGAGTGATTTTGATTCTTGACCAAATCCTCCGCAATGATCTGGCATCGCGCAATGTTTCCGGTCAGATATTCCATCAGTTTGCTGTATACCATAGTCCCGTCCGTATCCAGGCATGACCGGCTTGTCATGATCCCCGTATCCCTTCTTAAGATCTCCACCTGCATGATCTTTTCCGCAACCGCTTCATCCGGCACCTTATACTGGATATCTCCCAGTATGGCGAATGTGCTTTTGATCAGCCCGTCAGATCTGTGAACCGTTGCACTGAGTCCGTATTTGTAACTTGCAGCCAGACGGCTCATAACCCTGTAAAACATCTTCATTCCAGATGGAGTTCCTGATACCCGGTGGCATTCATCCACGATAATGACATCCCATTCATACTTGTACTTCTCCAGATCCAGTTTTGAAAGCGTCTGCACAGTCGCAAAAGTCATATGGCTTCCAATCTGCACCCTGCCTCCTGTGATCTTCCCAAGCGTTTCCTCTGGATAATACTGTCGCGCCCGGTCATAAGACTGATTCAACAGATCTGCGGTGTGCGTCAGCCAGAGCGTCTTTCTCCCGATCCTCGCCGCAAGTGCGATCCCCATCTGAGTCTTTCCGGAGCCGCAAGGGCTTTGGAGAATTCCGCATCCAGCCCTTTTCATGGCGCTTACCGCCGCCTCTTGATATTCATACAGCGGAACCATGTCCGGGAATTCCAGCATCCCATTGTCTGCCAGGTCTTGTATGATCCCCGTATCCTCTGTCAGAAATCTTCGCACCTGCTTTCCAGTCCCGCACGGAAGAGCCAGCACATCGCCATCTACGTAGAAGAGATATAACTGCTTTTCCGTATTTCCAGTCCATAGTCCCATTCGCTGCTTCCTGGCGTATTCAGGATTAGGGATGATCAGATTTTCTCTTGCCCACGCTACTAACTCCGGCACCGGATTCCTGATATAGATCTCATTGCTGATTGTTACCTGCATCCCGCCACCTTCCTATCAAGGCGGTCCCGATGCTCGATCCAGCGTTCAAAGAGCCTTCCGCAGCGCATTAATTCATTTCTGGTCGCCTGCTTCGCTCCACTTTCCATCATGGTCGCAAGCATGCGGTAAGGCACCAGAATGACCATGCCCTGCAGCCTAATCGCAAAGAGTCCCGGGCGGTTCCCTGTGCTGCTCCATAATGACATCGCATTGTGCTGGTTCTCCTCTATCCTGCTCAGCCTGAATGAATCCCCCTGGCAATCCTTACAGTCAAAGACATAGGTCTCTCCATCTCTGGCCGCGATCACGTCAAACGGCTGCCCATTCTGGTTGTCCTTCATGCAGTGAGACCAAAAGCCTTTCTCTGCAAGCATCTGTGCAAATTCCTTCTCGAATGCTGTTCCATTGCTTTTATTGCTCATATTTTATTCCTCCTCTATGCGTACCCGCTCGTTTTTCCTCCTCCATTTTCGCTTGGTCTTACCTTTTTACGCGAAGGTCTTTCCACGTTTATGTAAAAAAACATGCCGCAAAGCCAGTAAAAACGTTGGGTCTTACCGTCTTACCCAAAAACACACCATACAACCACATATTTTTATAAGAAAAAAAAATTATTGTAATTTTTACTCCTACACGTATATGGTACATGGTAAGACAGGTAAGATGGTAAGACTATATATTATAAAGTGCGTATTCACGCTGTTTTATGGTCTTACATTTTGTCTTACCAAAATATTTGCGGTAAGACTTTAATCGAATGGAAGTCTTATCTGATCATTATCCACCGCGGTAAAACCATCCTCGTCTGCATCCGGCTCCATGTTTATTTTTAAATAACTTGCCTTGATTCCATGTACTTTTGTTTGATGGACAAATTTACCTTGCGTATTTTTCACAAGCCGGTTCTTTTCTGCCCATTTCTTGCTGATTGCTGCATAATCGAATCCCGTCTTTTCCAGAAACTCGCACAGCACATCCTTATTGATCACGGCTACTGGTGGCTTTTCCGGATGCTCCTCATCCTCATCGATCCTGCCCCAGACCTCTCCCTTATTCAGGGAGTCTGTCCCATTCGGGTTCTGGAACCGCACCGGGTTCTTGGCAATCCAGTTCAGCACTGCCTGATAGGACCGTTCTGCTACATCCACTTCATTTGCGCTCCTGAGATACTCTTTCACGTCAGCTATAGTTAACGGAATTTCGTCCGTAAAGATCAATTCTGTAAGTATCCGATCAGCCACCAATATACAGGACATCGCCATTGCCTGTTTTTCGGTCGTGTCGAGTTTGCACATGGAATCAAAAAGACGCTTATATTCTTCCTTCAATTTTCTTGTTTCAGTGCCACGCAGATAATCCACTAACATTTTCCCTGCAAATCCATGGTTTTCTTCTAATACCGACACGCTGTAATTTCCATCTTCAAGCAGCTTGGACTCAATTTCTATCTCTATCACCCGGTTCTTTGATCCTGCCCGGCTGTTCTGCTTTGTGATGGGCTCCTCGCCCGTAAACAGGAAGCTGTTGCACCATGTCATCGTCTCTTTTACACCTCCAGATGCCTTTCCCTGTCCACGCATAATGCCTTCGGTCAGCCTATAAATCAGTTTGTCATAGTTGGTTGTCCATCTATCTTTCACAGTCTGTAATTCATCTCCCGCGAATGGGATAGAGCGCAGGAATGCTGCTGACTCCATATAAAAGTACTGTGTATTGTCCATTGTTTTCAACAGTCCGCCCATTTTAGGATCCCCCCATATGGACATGGCTGCCATTACCGCTACTGTCTTGCAGGTGCCTGAATCACCACTCCAGATATGGAATACAAATGGAAGCGCATTTACCAAACTGAGCAATGGACTTGCCGCGCTCGCTGCAAATGCCATTCTTACGATTTTGTTTTTCCTGAGCACAGAGCAATGGTCTTTCCACGCATCAAAACTGCCTTCCTGTCTTATATTTTTGAATACTGCATTGAATCTTTCATCGCCATCATAGACAATATCCTGAGCATAAGGCATGAACTCATTCCCTGCCCATCCAAGCCGGTTAATTGACCGTTTAGGGCTTAATTTTGCTGGATTATATCCCACACAGTCACTGATATACTTTACAAGGCTCTTGGCATTCTCCGTGGTAACCTCAATACCGATCTTGCTCAATACCTTCACAATGGAGTTGTTATCTGCGCACACATCCCGGCCGACAGTAACTTGGTTCCAGCTCCCGTACTTAAAGTAAGCCAGCCGGATCCGTTCATCTCCAGTATCAACATTTTTCAGTATCTCTACTGGAAGGATCGGGTGCGTGCAGGCATTGATAATAACTGGCATTCCCTTATTGTCAAAACGCTGCATGGTTACGCCCAGATCGTTTGCCCGCCACTGCCCGCACTCCAATTCTACCGGCTGGCCGGTAAAGGCGGTCTTATTTCCGGTTTCCTTCATCTTCTGCGCATAGTCTTGGAAGAAGGCCTTTAATGTCGAGTTAAACTCGCTGATCCGCTTCAATTGCCTGGCTCTGGTTTTCATCCCTTCGATATACCTTGTCCGCTCTACGATATCCTCTATTTCAAAAATCTTATAAAAAACTTCGTCTGGAAACGGATCAGCGGGAGTAAGCTCCATCATTCCATCCAGCAATTCGTCTTTCGATTTCTCCAAGTCTTCTCACCGCCTTCCTGTCTGCGTAGTACTTTTCCGGGCATTTCTCCAGGCAGTCCATCCTGTATTCCACAATGGACAGTTCCTGTAGCGCCTCCTCGAAATGCGGGGACGCGAAATCGTTCGCCGCCTCGCAGAGAAGCATCCAGTAGCCCTTCAGGATCGCCATTGCCATTGTCTTAAACTTTTGGAGTTCCCTATATCTTCCCTGCCGCTCCTGACGCTCCCGCTTCTCCCGGTAGGAAAGGTTCTCCAGCCGGATTGGCAGGGAAAAGTCCTCGATCAGTTTTTTGCATGCCTCTTCATTGGTCAGGTCAAAAAGCCTTCCCACAAATTTCACCACATCGCCGCCTTCGTGGCAGGTAAAGCAGAAATATCCCTTGTCATGCTGGTAAATCTTCATGCTGGGATGGCTGTCCGCATGAAAAGGGCAGAGGCAGAACCCCTGCCGGTTTGTCTGGAGCCCGTAAAATTCGGCTGCCTTTTTCATGCTTAATATCCGCTTTACTTCTTCGTAGTCCTCCCTACATAAATGGAAGTTCTTCATCGATGCCATCCGGAATATTCATGAATCCGTTCTCGTCTGCCGGTCCATACTGCGGGGGCGCGCTGGCGGCTCCTGCGTCATCCCCGAGCAGCTTGTCCTCCGGCACCTTTGCGTCCTTCAAGCCGTCTATGCTGCGGATCTGCGCTATCTTGGTTGCCATGCGCTTTTCCCCTCCAGACGTAAGGAATTCTTCCCTTCCCATAATTGCGCCAAATTTTTTGCCTACCAGAGTCTTTTCGTTATCCTTCTGGCCCCATGGGAAGGAAAATCCCGGATTTGATCTTTCAATGCTGGTCATCATCCCCTTGAAGAATGGAAGACTAGATCCATCCATAATCTGCTTATGTACGCCTTTCCATTTTGCTTCAGGATCCTGGAGCCTTGCCGCCTTGAACTGCCTGTCATAGAATCCTTTCTGCTCTCCTTCTGCAATATCAAACAGTATCGCGATCTGGTCTCTTCCATTCTGCGTCTTCACCATGCTCGCCTGTTTGATCACGCACACATAGCATCCAGCCGGGAGAGATGCGAACTCTCCCGTAAATGCCCGCGCTTCATCGTATCCCTGTGGTTTTGCTATCATAATGTCTCATCCTCTCTTTCTTGATTCTTTGGGTTTTCTATCCCGTAATACTGCCGGATGGTGTTGTCCACCAGCAGAAGGTCATTGTCTATCTCTATCTCCGGAAACATGTCATCCGGTGATTTACTCACAGCTCCGTCCCTCGACTGGGTCACAAAGACGTAGCGTTCACCCTTAACAGCGCGCAGAATGATGGTAAACATGCCGGGAAGGCAGACTTTTTCGTCCAGCAGTTTCCCGATTGTTTTAGGCCCGATGTCTCCGAATTCATTGACATCCTCATGCATGATAACGTATACGATCCGGTCCTCCGGCACTTCATTGGAAATGCAATCAATCAGCCGGTAAAAATCATCCGCCAGCTGGTTGTACAGGCCAAACACTGCATTCCCTTTCCCGGTCGTACTGTGTCCATCCATAAATTGCTTCGTGATCAGGTATCCTGCATCATCAATCACGATAGATTTCGGCCACTGCTTGCTTTTAATAGCCGCCTTGATCTTTCCATAGTCAGTGCACACGTTTCCTGCAAGTTTTCCTTTGAAGGGCAGCGGCTTGTTTAATACACGGATAAGCCCGAAGTCCTTTCCAACACAGTTTTTCATGCTCCGGCTTTTTCCCGCGCCGGATTTTCCTATAATCAGAACTGGAATTCCCATTATCTTCCCTCCCCGATTTTGCTGAAATCAATCGCGAAAACAGCATCCATGATTTCTCTTGCATCATCCCTAACCCCGTCAAGCGGTGTAAAAGCATATGCTGAATGCTCGTTTTTATACAGCAGGATGCCTCCGGATTCGCTTACAGATGCCGGTCCGGATGGCGCATTCTCAT
>ENA-OPSO01000957-OPSO01000957.1-human-gut-metagenome-genome-assembly--contig:-NODE-957-length-11486-cov-2.512904_pt1 | contig 11486 bp, 13 predicted proteins | sample MGYA00241455_ERZ501902 | MGnify/ENA primary metagenome ERZ501902 (study PRJEB25962, sample SAMEA2042405) | human gut metagenome | biome: human gut; feature: human-associated habitat; material: faeces...
TAAATCGTACACACGTTTTCTTTATCCTGTTTCATTAAAAAAAATGTACGAAAACGCACATTTTATAAATTTTAAAAAACTACAAATTCAACATTTTTGTGAGAAGCGAAAATGTTGATTGGTCATTTTTTAATCTCTACATTTGTTGCAAAAAATCAAAAAAAACAAATCGCTCAAATCTACCAAGCGAAAGAAAAACCACTTAGCTCTTCTTTATCTACTAGCAATTTTCACTTTCTTTCTTTTCAGTCAATAAGTCTATAATCTCCTCATATATTTTTGCATTCTTTTTACCTGCATTCTCCATCATTTCTTCTGCAAATTGAATCACAACATCATAAGGATTTGCTTTTTTCCTAAGCCGTTCTTCTTCCTCCGCAATTTGAAATAACACTTGTTTTATATCTTCTGCTTTCATGTTGATTTCTCCTTTATACCATCATAGCATACACTAATCAATCAACTTTAGCAAATCCTCAAAAGACAAATTTCTTTCTTTCATTCTTTTTTCCAAAAGCCGCTGTTCTTCGATCTTTATTTTATCTTTTATCTGTGTTTTCTTTTGTTCTAATTTTGTAATTTCCAAATCGCACCGTTTTAATTCTTCATACAATTTTTCAATCTTCATATATTCTTAATTCTCCTTTTTCAAACAGGACTATACTAAGGTCTGTTCCGCTTTTTTCTGCGGCGTAATAAATTCAAATTTATCAATATTGATAAATATTCTTTCATGACGCTGCATCGTATTTCCATCAACATACGAACTTGTTTTATAACGACCTTCAACGTATAGCATACTTCCTCGATCTGTATATTTTGCCATCGTTTCTGCAACTTCATTCCAAGCAGTACAACGAACATACTCTGTTTCCTTATTATCTCTGCATGCCAATTTAAAATTACAAACTTTTTTTCCGTTTACATCCTGTACTTCCATTTTTTCAGTCAATCGACCAACCGCAATAAGTCTAATCATTTCTTTTCTTCCTCTCTTTTTTTCTTTCTTCAAACGGCTGCTAGTGCTTCCTCTGCCGAGGGGGCAGCATTCGCTAAAACCTGCATTTCATTTTGTAACTGTTCATTAAAATCCTTGGCTGTCGGTTGATGTACCAACACTTCAATATTCGGATTTTCTTTCTTTAGATATTCGATAAGCTTTTCAGTATTTTTTATTCCTGCTTCATCATTATCCAAACCGATAATTACCGATGAGAGTTGCTTAGCTTCCGGTCGTTTCTTCATGTGAAAGCGAACGGCATTCACCGCATTTCCCGCTCCATTAACCGACAAGTAATTAAATTTTTGAGGATTTTTTAGCATCGACATATAAGACATTTGATCAATTACCGCCTCATTTACAACAAGCACATCACTATTGTTGTCTACATAAATTCCTACCTCTTTAATTGATCCGTTCAAGTCTTGTGTAAACCTTTTTTCTCCTGTGCTACGAGAAAAACCATAAAGAATCGTATTATCAAGTTTCCCTAAAAAAACACAATTCTTATGTGTATCTTCATACAACAAATGCCGTTTAAGATAATCATTCACAATAGATGGTTTGATACATCTTGTTTTTGTTAAATAAGAATATACATGCTTGTTTGTTGAATTTCTTTCAGGTACTGAAATTCCTTCAAGCATTGTTTTCTTATAATTGTATTCCTTTAGATTTTCATTTGTATCAAATCTTTTCTCCGGTGAATATTGATAATAGTAATTCTCTAGCTTATGGATTGCTTCACGGGTATCACATTCCTCACACAATTTAATAAAATCAATGATACTTCCTCCAACTCCAACAGAAAAACGGTAAAATGTATTATTTGGATAAATTACACAGCTTTCAAATTCCTCTAATCCCATTTTCCCCCGACCCATGCGTACTAAATGATACCCTAGGACATCTCTAGCATATTCAGCAATAGAAACAGAATTTTTCATATCCTCCAACTGTTCTTTTTTTGATTTTGCCTTCTGCGGAGATTCTTCGACAGATGGGGTACTGCTTTCCAGACTCCTTTCAAGAGGCTCCTCTGTTTGCACCGCTGTCTGAACAGATGGATTATCAGTTTGTTCCTGCGCAGCCTGTGGTGCTTCTTTTTCCAAGATATTATTCTCTTTGATTGGTTCATAGTTCTCTTTTGGCATTTCTATTTCTTCAAATTTCTTTTCTGCCATTTGACTTTGAAAATAATATTTGTTTGTTTCTTTATCAAATTGCATTTGGTCTATTTTATCTGTACTAATATCATAATCTTTATCATTTTTTATTCGATTATAATCCTTTAAGATTTCTTCTAATGTGGTTTCCTTTACATTAGTTTCCCAACCATCAGCACTGAAATAATTAAATAACTTATTATCAATCAAAAAGTAACCCCTATACTCATTCCAACATTGATCATGATCATTATATTCGTAAGTATAATATAAAATTTTATTCTCTTCATATTTCCCTTTATAATCACCACGAACGCTTTTAATTTCTCTAATAATATTGTCAATGTTATTTATTTCTTTGCTTTCACTATCTGCAAATTGATCAATCGTACTTCCGTGAATGAGATCATTAAATACAACCTCTGCTTTTTCAATATTCTGCATTTGCTCATTTAAACGTGCGACTTCTTTTTGTAATTCATCAATGTTATTTTTTACACGTTGTTTTAAGTCAGACAAATCAACTTTGTTATTCTCGATTTCATGAAAGACAATATTTTTTCTAGCAAATCTATCAGCATCGTCATATCGATATTCTTTTCCGCTTTCTAAATCTGTAAATTGATGAATCGTGCTGTACAGAGGACTTCCGTGATAGGAAATATCCTGTCCTTCTTCTGTTCGATATTCAGCTAATCGAAATCCGTTCCAATTTCCGTTTTTTATTTCATCATCAAAATCCTTTTCCGTGCTTTCTTTATAGATTGCATACTTTTGAATATCATTCACTTCTCTCTCCTGTGGATTTTCTAAAGTTTCTTTTGTGATTTGCGCTGAAGGTAGCGGTTGGCTCATTTTCTTTTCTTGACCTTGCTGATAAATAAGTTCATATTCACCTTTTTCCAACATGTATTCTCGAATCTCCTGCGCTTCTTTAACCGCATTGAAGATAACACTAGGATTGTCCTTAATTTTTTGCGACCATGAACGGATATAGCTTTGGTGATTCTGTTCATGAAATTCTGTGAAATGGAATCCTATATCCAAAGATAAGAAGCTAGCTGTGATTTCTGCCCGTAATTCTTCTTGCGCATATTCCGAGGTACCAAATGTACCTTCGATTTTTCTACTTAAGCGGTTCGGGTGTGATGTAGCATGTGCCATTTCATGAAGATATGTAGCATAATATGCCTGTTCGTCCATAAAGGAATCCATTGGAGGCAATACTACTTGATCTTCTGTTAGTGAATAATATGCCGAATCCCCACGATGTAAAACCTCCAAATCCATATTTTCTCTCATGCGATCCGCAAAGCTTCTTGCTTTTTCATTTTCGAAGATAACTTCCTTACGTTCCTCTTTCGTCAATTCGGGAATGCCGGATATTTGCGCCGCATTAAAGACAACATAGCTCTTACTGACAGGAAATATATCCTCTCTTTCCTCTTCCGTCATTTCGTTATATTCTTCCTTCGTAACCAGCTTATCGGTCTTGATATTTTTTAATGACCAATAGGAAATGCTCGTCCCTTTGGATCCCGGCTTAATCTTATAGCCCAAATCATTTGCTTGCTTAAAGGTCATCCAACGCGGATCATCAAAATGTTGGCGATTTTGTGTAATCCACAGGCTCAATAAGTTTAACCCTTTATAGCTCGTGTTTGTACTCACGTTATAGGGCATTTCTATCGGCTGCTCCCATGTAGCTCTCCAAGGTACAATACCCTCATCCAAAGACTTTGTAATCTTTTCGACAAATTCAAGCTGTGCTTTATTAAGCTTCGTTGTCATCATGTATCACCTCTTTCGGCAATATTTCTTCAACTGCATCGATTGCTTGAAATTCTTCGATCAAAACCGCATCATACACATCTAACCAATTATCAGACAATATCTTTTCTAAGCTTTCCATCATATTCATTCCTCACTTTCGTTCTTTATAATTCCATGTTATTTTCTTTCTGCTGTTGCAAAGGCTCCGATAGTTCTTCATTGACATCACATAAGAAGCCATACATATCATTTAAAATTGATTTTGAATAGGTAAGCCTTTGATTTCCTGTTTGTATAAAAAAAGTAGAGAAATCTTCCGATCGCTCTACTTGTATATCATCTCGTTGAAATTGTTCTTTTAATTTAAACTCGATCATATTTGCTTCTAATGTTTTAAAATCTAGCGTCCTCTGCGCTAATTTTGATTGCGGATTTTGATACTTCAAATAATACAGTTTTTTGAAATCAGTGAACAGATCCATCTTATCTAACTGATGTTTAATATCCGCAAGTCTTCTTACTTTCTGTTCGCTTTGTAATATCTCTTGAAGATCACTGAATTTCAGATGTTCCACATGCTCCGGCAATACCGGAAACATATAATTTAAGTTTGTTGCACCGATAAGCTTACCACTCGAAGGATGATAAATCTTTTTAAAATCAACGTCATCCTTCATATAAGAATGCCTTTCCTTCGGACTCGTTACTTGGGTTACGTAAAAGACATCCTGTCCTCTCATTGCTGCCAATATATAAAACGGCTTATATCTACCTTCTCCATAATCCTGATCAGGAATCCGATGCTCCTTTGTTTTCAAAAATTGGATATATTCTTCTTTTATTTTGATAAAGTGCATAGCAATACTCCTTATGACATAAAAAAACCAGTCTTGCTAAAGGACTGGGGTGTGAACTCGATCATTTGTCAAGATTCGTAACTTGGGTTCTTTTAAGTGCAACCACCACTACGTGTCGTTGCCATTACATGGACAACTCATGGGTGTTTTACCTGTACCACAGCTAGGGTTAGCTCGATCATTTTTACAAGATTCGTAACTTGAGTGTTTTACCTGTACTACAGCATCGTTTGTTCACTACACATAGTATAGCATTTTCTTTTTAAAAATCCAAGAAATTTCTCGGATTTACTGCTTTATCATTCACATGCGTTTCAAAATGCAAATGACAAGCTGTTGATAATCCGCTACTTCCAATATATCCTACAAATTGTCCTTTTTTGATTTGTGTTCCTACATCGTATGGAAACGGATCCCTCATGTGAAGATACCATACCTCAAGATTTTTATATCGAATTGCTCCCCAATTTGCTCCTGCTTGGCTCATGGTTCGTTCATTTGCAACTACTTCTCCCGGCATAGCTGCATAAATTGGTACCCCACATGTAGCTGCCTCCCCTCCCGGATATGCTAAATCAATACCCGTATGAGCCGTAGAAGTTACTTCACCATTAGGAAGAGTGATCGGACTGCGACTACCAAACTCCGAAGTTACGATTGCTCTTTGCTTTAATGGGTATAAAAACTTTTCCATCGGTATATCTCCCGGATCCAAGCTCTCCTCCTCTCCGAGATAAGCTTGGAAACTCTCTATATAGATTACGATCGTTGTTGTCGATACCTCTTCCCACGCGCTTTTCCAAGGCTCTTTTTCTCTCAGCTTATCAATATACTCCTCTAAAGACTCCGTAGCTTCTATGATGCTTATTTGCTGTTTGACAAGTTCGCTGCCGACGTCTTCGATACCGGCAAGTAAATTGGGTATGACGAGATGATGCAGCGGTATATCCTTTCCTTTAATCAATGGTTTATATACCTCTTGTATAAGCTTCTTAGCATCATCAGTTTTCAGATAAGACTCAATAAGATCCGTAACATCATTATCATCTTCATTCGATCCGATATTTCCTATGAATGAAAACAATTCATGAATAGCTACGACCGGTACAGCTACCGTACCAGCTGCAACCAAAAGCGGGGTAATCAACATACAAATAAATAAGCAGCCACTCACAATGATAGTTGTAAATAACTTAGCTCGCTGCATTCGGATCTATTTCCTCTAACTCTTTTTGCGTAGCTAGGACATTGATCATCATGTGCTTTTTACCAGCAATAAACAATGCATCACCACGTTCAAAGGTTTCAATAGCTTCTTTTTCCGTATCCGTTAATGTCATAACCTCAGACAGAGAGAAAATTGCATCTTTTTCCAAATGCTTGATGATCTTATAGGTTGAATTGTTCATGATTGCTTTTCCATGAATAGCAATCAAATCATTATTCAAATCAGCAGGTTCCTGCGTATCAAGAATCGCACAATTCATATACTTACGACTACGCCTCCATATAACCGCTAATTCACTTGCTGCTAAACCTTCCAATAAGTACATGTGCGTTTCACCAAATACGGTCGCAGATGGGATATTTTCATCCAAACAAAGAGCCTTGATGTAGGAAAACATGATATAGTTCAATGCATTCATCAATTCCTTGGATTTTGAAAAAAGAATACGTGTTCCAAATGATAACATATTTCTTCCTTCCAACTTTTGTTGGATTGTCGTATGTCCGTCAAAATAATATTTATGCTCACGCAGCATCGGCTTCAGCTTCATACGAAGATCATCAATCGCTTGCAGTTGCCTTGTATGCACAGAGCTGCTTTTAGCCAGCTTTTCCTGTTCGATTTGACATTGTGCATCAAAATCGCTCATGATTGGATAATCTTCATAGTTCAGTGAGCGAAAATCGGTATCAAATGTGATTCCAAAACGCTCATACATCGCAATAACCAAATCACTGATTACATCAAGCGTGTCATCGTTTATATCCGGCTTATACAATCGTAATACATTCTTAAATTCATCAATCACATTATAAATAGCAAGCTCGGCATCATAAGGATTCACTGCTTCTTCTTCCTCATCAATGCTGATAGGCTTTAAATCAAAGATATTGATTTGATTTCCTTTTGCTCCCCACTTGATGAACGTTCCTCCATATTTTTTTGTCATATAAGCGTTTTTATTTTCCGGATCCACCCAAACAATATTCATCTTCTTCCGAATCAAATAGCGAATGATCAAACCGGCATCGGTCGTCTTTCCATATCCTGTTTTACCTAATATCGCTATATTCGATGTCAAACGATTTTCCAAGACCGCTTTTTTATTATCGTTAATATACAGTAGTGGATCCCAAAGGATGATACCGGCATTGTTCTTTTCTCTCGCAAATAAAAAGCCTCGGTCATCCTTCATTGTCTGAAAGGTATATGGCCACATACCGGCAAAGGATTTGGTAGTGATAGGAACTCCGATGTTGTACTTCAAAGAAGCTGACATATCATTATCAATAAAGAGCGGACAAGTGAATTTAAACAGATCTAACTGTTGTAAGGATAATGTTTCAATTTTAAATCCTTCCATTCTTAATTCCGCTTTTAATTCCGCTGAGGATTCCTCCAGCTCTTCTTTTGAATTTCCGCGAACAGAAAAAACTAAAGTAAAATTCAGTGTCTTATCATTATTCGCAACGAGATCACGAATATATTCCTGTAAGCCTACAAGTTGTGTATTAAGCCTTTCTTTCAATTCAATATCCTTCGTCTTGCGCCACTCACGTTCCTTTTCTTTATACTCTTTATTCAGCGGTGTAGATATATCCAACTTTAATGGTGAGGTCTTGACATAAACCTTGATATTGGGATTTGATGTGTAATAGCTCAGCATTCCCAAACCGAAAACTTGAGGAAGAGCAGTTACCAAAAAATTTCGGACATACTGATCTCCGATGATATAGTAGTTTTCTTTTTCAATGATTCCTGTCGGAGCCATCTTAGATCTTTCTCTTACATTCATTGTGCTTCTCCTTCAACTTCAAATACTCCTCTTGAGAAGTAATAATCATTGATCAATGTGTTTTCCATTGAATACGCAATAAAATTATCAAAATCAAGCCGTGTTAGTGGTTTATATTCAAATCCTGCTGACGCAAGTCCACTTTGTAATTGTCGGTATTGATCTTCTAACTTTTTGCCTTCCTTACCTTTGATCATTAAGAAAAACTCCAATTCCCGATACTGTTGGACAAACGCATTTGCTTTATCAATATCATCCTGAAGCATCTCTTTTATGACCACATCACTCTCTATCATCATTTGTCTAACCAAATTTAAAAGGTATGAATCAAGATTAACAGGATTAAACACAAAACCGTGCCATATATCGAAATTCATGCGATTTAAAGCACTGCGATACAAGTGGATTCGACGTTTCTGTTCGGCTTTATTTTCTAAAAATAAGGTATGTGGTTTAATCTTAACTCCCATCATGATCTCTTGTTTCTTACCATATTGCAATTCAACATGGTATTCATGCACGTTCTGAATATGAAGCCAATCCAATGTACTTTGTATCGTTTTCTTCGTTTCCTTTTGGGCTTTTTTCTTTTCGCGTAGGATCTGTTTTTCACTCTTCACTTTCTTCATGATCTATCATCACCTCCTTTTCATCTAAATAAATACCTTCCCATTTAAACTTCTTTTGCTTCCGGCGAAAGAAAAAGAATGCGGTTATATACTCAAACAAATTGAGATATACAGGCATTGACATGAACAAAAGATAAACACCGCCAATCGGCAATAAAAGAAGGATCACCACAAGCAAATGTATTTGCATATCCTGATCGGGAAACAAAGTTAAATAAGCAATGATTGCCGCTAATGAAATCAGCATAATCGCTACCATGATTACTAAGTCCTTCAGTCTGTATCTTGAAAGCAGATATTTCCCTCTCTTAAAATTTTTAGGTGTGTTAAAGACCAATATTTCTTCCTTCTTTTCCATATCCTATATATCCTTCCTTTCCGGAGCATTCATTTGAGATACTTGTCCTAGATCACGTACAAAGCTCCCAGCTTTATATAGATTATTGTTTGCTAAACGTCTAGCACTTGCCTGATAGATATGACGTGATGAATTAGCTGCAAAACGTCCCGCATATCCTGCAATTCCAGGCTTATTTTGAACATAATCGTTGAAATTCCTTGCGATGCTTCCTTCTTTCGCCGTATGAAAAGCATTGTTATTTCCGATTTCTTGTTGGCTTGATGATGAAAACGGGTTGCTTCCTGTTTGCCCTTGTGCGTTCATTTGATTCGGTGATGAAAATGGATTCCCTCTCATTTGTTCTTGTTCAAATGCATTATTTTGGAAGATACCTTGATTTACTCCCTCATTGCTTTGGGATGTAAAGCCTTGTTGGTTCGATTGATTCAATGATGAATGCACCATATTATCGTCAACATGATGTTGATTTGTTGTCTGCGCTTGATCTGCATACGTGTAACCTTGGTTGTTTTGATTATTGTATGCAGCACCTCCCATGAATCCATTCTTTTGATTCGATGTTTTTGATGCATTCATTTCCCGAATAGATTTTCCTCCAAGCATTCTGCCCGTAGCGTATGCTCCTCCGGCTGCAATCCCTGTACCTGCTGTTCCGATAGCACCAGCTGCTTTTCCAAGAGAATGTCCGACACCTCTTGTTGCCATACGGAAAGAAGCAATTTGTTGTAAGATATTTGCCTGCGAGGTATCTCCACCCAAGATTTTAGCTAGCTCAGGAATACCGCTAAGCAGTAATAACAATCCGGCAATGAACATAATAATTTGTACCCATAGTCCAAATTGACGTACAAATGTACTTGAGCTTAAAATCATAACAACCATGATCATGAGTGTCTGCACGAAGTTCATAAGATAATCGCTGATAATCATTTTTCTCCACATAGTGAATGTTTCATCTCCCGGTACAATCATGCTGCTTATAGCGGTGCAACAAGGATTTTCATCACCAAGGAAAACATTCGCTTTCCTATTTGGATACCATTGATAATGAGCATAATGGATGCTGCAACACCTAGCAATGCCATGATAAAAAGGTCTTGGATAGCATTAAAGAATTTATAGTCATCGTCCTCGCCTTCTTCATTTATATCGACATCCTCTAATGTATAAGTTGTTTGATTACCTTCAACCCATGTACCATCTTCGTTAAATTCCCCATTATCCGTGTTCATGAAAGAAGTAATCAAAAAAGTAGATGGCTCTTTTATCGAGGAAGAACCAACCAAGACGCTTATATTTTTGATTCCATTCACCGAAATATTTGAAATACCTCCGACAATCATAGGAAGCAGTCCGATCACTAAACCGATTGCAATGATCTTATTGAATACTTGTACACCGGAGAATTTCTCTCGAAACTCTTCATCAAAAGATACTTTGAGAAACACCGAAAAGAATCGAATGAAGATCAATACTCCTAAAAACGCCATCAATGAATAATACCAGCTCCATACCTCTTTAGATGATAAGAAATCAGCCGATGCAATCTTTGTTATTAGATCGTAGCAAACATCCATCAATTCAAGACAGGCTGCAGTAAATCCCCATACGATCCAACGTAAACCTTCAATTATCCAATCAAGCATTCAATACCTCCTTTCTTTGTTTGCTCATTGCTTTACCTTATGCGGCAATTCCGAAAATCTTCAGGATGACAGCTATGGATTCGGCAATAACAGCTGCGAAGATAATTCCCTTAATCGGCTTCTTCCAGTGCTTAGATTCTTTCTCTTCCTCATCCTTCAGCATCCAAACGATTCCTGTAATGATACACGCCAATATCGCAACCAATGGAACTGCCCATAATGCTACATTTGTCATTGGCGTAATAAAAGATTCAATAAAGCTTTTTGCCTCTCCCTCATTAAATCCGGCTGCGTGAACCGGTGTAGCGGATAAAGCAAATAAAAAAGATGCCACAGCGGGCATCCATAAAACATTTTTCAGTTTATTCATAATATCATGTTCCTCTCTTTTCCTTGTTCGTTATCTACATGGACACCATGTCCATGTTGTTAATATGGGATATATTGATACCCATACGGAAATCCGTCTGCACCACTTAGTGGTGTGCATGTACCTGACGCACTTCCTCGATAAATCTTACATGCCTCAAATCCGGTTTGTAGATCATAGCCATCATCAAACAGAAATTGCTTTGATGGCTTTGTTGCCGGTGTCGGCGTTGGTGGCAGCGACTGCTGCGGCTGATTCGGCTGTGTATTTTCGGAAGATCCATTGCTTACCGAACCTCCTCCGGTATTGCTTTTCGACTCAACAACTTGTACCTCTTTTTCCGTAACAACAATCGTGATCTTTTTTTCCGCAACATTTCCGGATTGATCCTTTGCTGTAATCCTTACTGTATATTTACCGGGCTTATCTAATTGATACGATCCTGTATAACCGACGACCGGATCTTGGTCGTATAGATCGGAAATACTAACCAATTTTTTGAGGTCAAAATACTCGTTATCTTTCTCTACTTTAAACTCTGACTTTTCTACTTTGATGTTTGGTGGTGTCGTATCGATGACCTCAAAGCTTATCGGAATTGATATAGAATTGATTTCCACATCAACCTCCTGTTTGCCAAGCTCACGAATTGTATAAGGGC
>ENA-OPSO01000967-OPSO01000967.1-human-gut-metagenome-genome-assembly--contig:-NODE-967-length-11420-cov-11.458161_pt1 | contig 11420 bp, 5 predicted proteins | sample MGYA00241455_ERZ501902 | MGnify/ENA primary metagenome ERZ501902 (study PRJEB25962, sample SAMEA2042405) | human gut metagenome | biome: human gut; feature: human-associated habitat; material: faeces...
TTTTTCTTATAAGGAATTCTCATTTTGACTTGTACTATTTATATTCTAGCACCAATTAACCATTTTCCATATATCCAATAAAAGTGTCACTATGGCAACATTCTCCTTTCATATAATGCTTTTTTACCCATGTTTCGTTCATGCTTTAATTCTCCTTGTATTCCTTATTTTTTAGATGATATCTATATAGAAAAGCTGCATACCCAAACCAGATACGCAGCTCATAAAATAAAACCTGTCATTATATAAGAAAAGACACTACTCCGGTGAGAGAGTAGCGTCCTGATAAATAAGGTCGGTTATCAACCAAACCTTTTTAGATTTTTACGCATTTCGTTTTGTGTATATTTACTAGCTTCTTTGCAAATCGTCTGAAGATCTGGCAACGTTGATTTGGTTACATCTCCTTGAACCTGTAACATCGGACCATCATAATTGACATTTACAATGTTTGTACTAGACTTATTACTTTCTGTAGCTTTCATCCTGAACATATCTTCATATGTTGGGAAATTCGGATTGCGCCAGAAAGCAGCCATATCCTCAAGTATTTCATTCATATTGTTTGGAGTTATATTATTTGGAATCACTCCGTCATTGGATTTAATCCCCTGCTTGGTAATGACAATCTCACGTCCTCTGTCATTAGTGACCGCAAGCACATCTTTACCAACAAGTTTTCCCTTCCGATATTTTGACATATCTGACACATTAAGATCACCCTGAGTAATACCCATATCTCCTGCATTGATTCCAAACTGTTCCAGAATCTTTGCAATCGAATTAAGAGCATCCGCAGTATTACCTCCCACGTTTGCTACAGCGTCCGCAATAGCCTGTGACATTTTATCAAGGTTTGCACTCAGTTCATGTGACCATTTCTCGAAGTCCTCTGATAACTGGTCTTTGAGATCGTCCAGTCCATCTACCTGTAATTCGTATACATGATCTCTGACTGTATCGTCAAAATCTTCCTGTTTTTCTGCTAATTCAGCTTCGAGCCTTGCTTTTTCAGCTCTGGACTGTGCATCAGTTACCCCGTCTAATGCAGCAATCTGCTGTTTTAACAGATTGATTTCTTTGGATTTATTTTTGATTGTCTTATCATAATCATAGTAATCTTTCTTTTTCTGAAGAGCATCTTTTCTGGCATCAATGACCTTAAATAATGCATCCTGTTCTGCCTGCGCCTGATCTTTGATAATACCGATAATAGCCTGCTGATAAGCCTGTGCATCCTTTAACGCACCTTGCAGACTTGCATCATTCTCAGCCATCAGCTTATCATAAGTTTCTTCTCCAAACTTATCTGCCTTGAAATCATCCATGATCTGCTGACGCTTCTTCACATAATCTTTCAGGGTAGTAAGAGAAGTATCAAGCTGTTTGGCGTTCAGGACAATAGACAAAGCTCCGAACTCGGTTAAATGTCCGGTTTCATAGTCATACATCATATCTTCGGTAATAAGACTGTTGATTGCTTCGATCTTGTCCTTAAACTTCTCGGCTTTCTCAATCGCTCGGTCAAACATTTCTTCGTACTGTACAAGAATCTGTTCCTGTTTGAGCTGTTCCATTTGATTCTCGTAGTCCTGAACGGCTGTCTGAGCATCCACAATCTCAGATTTCATTTCAAGCCATTCATCCGAATACTCCTTAATGGTTCCTGCTTTTACCGCTTTATTAAGCTGTTCCTGTAGCTTTTTGGCAGCTTCCTCCTGATGTCTCTGTGCTTTATTTATCTCATTGATTGGCTTATTAAAGCTTTCAGAAGTAGTGTAATCGCCGTGGGTCTTATCATACTCACGCTGTTTGTCATAAAGCTTATTCCAGGATTCCTGATAATCAATCCGTTGTTCATAGTATTTCTTGATATTATCGAACTTTGTTTTCTCAGCTTCTACCTGTGCCTGTGCATATTCTGCCTGAGACTGAGCCGCATTTGCAGCAGCTTCCGCTTCGGCTTCCTGTGCAGCAGTCAACTGTTGAGTGGCAGCAGTGTAACTATTCATAGCGTTCTGAAGGTCAATGTTATACTGGTCAATGATCTTTTTCACGTTTGCATTTTTGATATTGTCCGTATTGATCTTCTTACCTGCTGCAAGCTGTTTTTCCTGTTCTGCGGTCAGATACTTTGCATACTTCTTACTATAGGATTTCCCTTTCTTCTTTACAGAATCAAGTTTCGATTTATAGCTGTTTTTACGCTTGGTAGCAGTCTGGGTATTCTGGTTTGCCTTACGGTAAGCGGTATTCTTTGCATCATTCTGCTGTTTCAGAAGAGCAAGCTCCTGATCGACCAGATAATTCTGATAGGAAAGAGAATCACCCTTATCATATGCTTTCTTTGCAGCCTCCCAGTTTTTCTTGTATTCCAGATAGATTACGTCATTGGTATGTTTTGCATCCTTGGCATTTTTATATTCATCACTGTTCTGTACCTTTTTCGTATAGGACTGTGCAGATTTATAAGCTTTATCGGATGACTGGCTTTTCTTCAGGGCAGCATTATATTCCTGTACAAGCTGTTTCTTTTTGCCTTTCAGTCCTTTTGTACTTAACGCCTGACCGGAACTAACACGTTTCTTTTCTACGGATGTTAAAGAAACACCTTTTTGTTTCTTGGTAAGATTCTTCTTTGCAGTATTTAAAGCTTTTTTATCTTCGCTAGCCTTGCCTTTGGCAGTATCTTCTTTTGTTTGGGCAGCTGATAGCCTATTATTCTGTTTGTTCCATTCCGCATCCGTTTTCTTTTTATTGTTGTTTGCATACCGCATGGTATTATCAAGCTGTGTCATCAGAAGAGCCTGTGCGGAACCTCCCATACCTGCGGTTTCCAAACGTGCCTGAATCGCAGCAAGTCCATTATAGCTCTGTGTCAGCTTGTCAATTTTCTTCTCTGCTTCTTCGGTTGGAATAGCTGCCCATTGAGCATACAGCTCAACCTGTTCATTTCTCAGCTCACGCACTGCATCAATGCATTTGGTATATTCATCATAGTAATTCATATACTTCTGCACTTTGTCATAGTGAGCCTTACCAGATTCTGTAGAAGTATCGATATCATCAAGAGTATATCTTCCTTCTTCAATCAGCTTTCTGGTTTTTGAGCTTAATCCTAGCGACTGGGCTTTACTGTAATAAGCTCTTGCAGCACGGTAATTGACATGCATTTCACTGTTAGTAGCATAGATCTGTTTCTGTAACAAACTCTTTTTCTGTGAGAATGAGATATAATCATTAATACTGTCAGCAATCGCTTTTGTTTTGTCGGCGAAATATTTCAACCTGCGCTCAACCCAGTCAAATACCTGTGTGGATTTCTTGGCTGCTTTGGTATTGTCATTGGTAGCCTTTGTATTGCTGTTGACTGCACCTGTATTGTTGTTATAGGAAGTGGTATTGGAATGTGTGGAATTGTTGGAAGATGGTTTGTTGCCGGAAGCAAGATTCGCCTGTCCAATAGAAATACCACCAGTAACCATTGCAGAACCGGAAGCTTTTGCCATTCCTCTGCCAGTAACAAAACCTCTTTCAAGAAGTGCTTCCGTCTGAAGATGATTGAATACAATACTGCCCTTTGGGATATGGACAAACTCTGCTCCGTTATCCCCTACAGTATGCCATGTACCGGAAGAAGGGTCTACTACAATCTCCCGTCCCAGTTCTCCGACCAGTGTTGTTCCTCCTGTTTTTGTTCCCCAGTTTCCCTTTGCGTTGGCATGACCTACTAAATGTGGATAATGGGCTGTACCGCTTGCGTGAGCCGTACCGTTCACACTATTACCGCCACCAGAAGGAGGAGTGGTATTCGTCCAATGAACAACACCTTCAGCAGAAAAACTCGTTTTAACTGATGCTGTATTATTGCCCCAGATTACAGTACCATTGGAAGTATGGTTTTCTGCTGCCCATGCGTCTACAGTTGCAGTATCATTTTTCCATTTGACGGTACCGCCGGACTTCTTATCCTGCGCTGCATAAGCATCCACTTCAGAAGAATCTATTCCTGCTTTTACCATCACTTCAGGGGTAAGTCCCTGTATAGATGCCTGAATACTTGCTACTGAAGTACCGTCAATTCCCAGTTTTGCTTTTACTTCCGGGGATAATGCCTGTATTTCCCCTACCAGACCATTCAGTTTCCCTTCTGCTTCAGAAGTATCCGCACCAATAGCAGCCTGTAATTCCATAGTATCTTGTGTCTGCTGAAACTGCTGCAATAATGAGATTGCATTGCCGATTTCTCCGCTTACCTGAGAAGTATCTACCGACATAACCGCCGGAGCTTCTAACATCTGTTTCTGCGTGATACAATACTGGATAATGGTATTGGCATCCTCTACCTGTGAAGCGTCAAGCCCTACTGTCCCTTTATAATCCTGCATCTGGGAAATGGTATGTTCCAGAGCAGAGATTTTACCCTCTGTGGTTTCGATATCTGACACATCAATCTGGATATCCATACCAGTACCGCCGGAAGCTTCTTCAATCCTTGCTTTTGCTTCTCCTGCTGCCATCCCCAGATCACCGAAAGTCTTAATTGCTTCATCCGCCCATGAAAACTGACCTCCAAACTCTTCCATTTCTCCGAAAAATGCCTGTACCATTGGCATAGACAGGTTCAGACCGTCTACAAAATCCTGCATGGTTGTCTGTCCTGCAATCTGATATTGTCCGCTTGCTTCGTCAATCGTCATTAATCCCTGATCGACTGCGCTCTGACAAAACTCTGCAACATCAAGCCCCATCCGGTTCCCGTCTGCATCATGGGTAAAATAATGTTCAATGGAATCCATATAGGATTGTACGGCTTCTGCATTTTGCCCGTCTATGGATTCCGGTATGATAAACTCCACTGCTGCCTGATACGATTCCCGTCCAATACGTCCATAATACTCCGAATCTGTGTTCTGTGTGGTATCATCAATGTGCTGCATGGCTCCCAGTGCATCATCAAACATATCCCCGGATTCTGAGGTATTCTGCTTATCAAGCCAGTTCTGATATGCTCCGGTTGCTTCTCTCAGGGATGCAGATAACAGATCAAGCTGCGAACACTGGTTTACAATGGAATCATTCTCTGTAAGAAGCGCATCAATACTTGACTGTATGGTTTCTGCCTGTTCCCCTTTTGCATCCGATAGACCCCTTAATGCATCCTGTAGCTCTTCAATCTCTGCAATATTCTGCATATACTGGGACTGTTTCTCTAATTTCAGGTTGTCGTTCTGCTGAATCGCCTGATCTGCCTATGCTTTCTGAAGCTCCCTGACCTTATCTGCATTTAGCTGCAATACTCCGTTATGATATTCAAGGGCTGACGTATAATCCTTTAATTCCTCAGAATTAAAATCATCGACAGATATAGATTTTCCTGCACTCTGGGAACTCAATAAAGAAGTTGCTGCCTGAATACCGGATAATGCACTGTTCGCAGCTTCTGCTTCCGCAGACAGTCCAGCTACTGCATCAGATGCAGCATCTACCTGTGAACCTGTACTACTGGATATCACTCCTAACTGCACAAGCATAGACACCAGATTATTTACTGAACTTGCGGAGGTATCTGAGATCACACCACAATCAATGGCAGCCTGAACCATAGACTGTACCGTTTCTTCCCCGTCCTGTATTCCATCTGTCTCAAATGCATACTTAAAATCTGTATCGGATAAAGAAAGCTCTTTTAAAGCTGTTGCTGTTTTGGAAACTTTTCCAAACTCAGAAGAATCCTGACCTTTTACCGCTTTATTAAATTTATCCGTAGCAATGGCTGTTTCATTTAACTGTGACCGTACTTCTTCGATCTGGTCGGCATAGGCGGACATTTTACCGTCTGCAAGCCCTGACATAGCTGCATCTATCGCATCAAACTGTGATTTTGCCTGTGTGATTGCAGTATTATCCCCTTCTGCCACTGCTTTGTTATAGGCTTCTATGGATTTGGCATAATCGGACAGCCATTTCGAAGCAGTCTGTTTCTTCCCGTCCGCTTTAAATAAACGATCATCCGAAAGAAGCTCTGCTTTCTGCGCCTGTTGGTAGAGATCCTGATATTCGTCTAGAACCCCTTTTACTTCTGTTAAGCCACCAGAAGCACGGTTTATCATGGAAGATACGACATCTGATTCCCCGTATTGTTTTTGGATGCTGTCCATCTCTGACATAAAATCATTCAGGGCTTCTTTTGCAGTAGAAGCATCTGCATCCAGATCAATCCGGATTGCCCCGGTTCCTTCCATGCCCTCTGACAGCTTAATAACTTCCTCGCCATAAGTATTCTGTAGCTCTTCTACTGATTTTTTGATTGCTTTTGACTGCTCAGAACCATCCTCGGTAAACTGCCCTAAATACGTATGGCGGTCTTTCTCCATTTCTGTCCGGGCTTTGTCAATCCCCTTTTTATTCTCATTCTTAAAAGCTTCTGCTTCTTTTTGCGCTACTTTATCCAGTAAAGCAAGCTGTTCTGTTAAAGAACCATTTAACAGGTCAATCCCTTCCACCTGATTTCCATAGGATTCTGATAAGGATTCCTGTATGGATAATAGTTCACTTTTTGCCTGTGCCGCTTCCTGTTCGGACAAAGTACCGGATTCCAGAGCAGCACGAAGTTCTTCAATCTTAGTTACGTTATCCTGTAAAGAACTATGGCTTTCTTCCCATGCGTTCCCGGATTCCCTTGCAGAAGATACCGCTTCCTCAATGGAATGATTGTATGCAGAAACAGCAGCAACGGCAGCAGTTACCCCGGCCGCAATCAAAATCAGGGGATTTGCAGCCAGTGTAGCCCATAATCCTTTTAATGCACCAGATAACGTCACCGTGGATGCGGTAGCTGCTCCCTGTGCAGATGCAAGTCCCATAGCTGCTACTGCTGACTGTGCTTCTGCCTGTGACATTCCCTGTCCCATAAGGATTGCAATTCTCTGAGCATCCGATAAAGCCTTTGAGGATAACACAAGTTTTGTTTGTGATTCTGACAATCCCTGTGTCAGATTTAACAGACCTTCAAAAGCATCATCTGTGATATTCGTAGCCTTTACAATATCCATTGCAGAGGAAAGATCACTGAATCCCTGTATCATGTCACCAATCCAGTTCAGGGCAAAAGCTCCGCCTGCTGCTCCCAGTCCTGCAAGGGATGCCTGAAGTAAATCCGTCTGGGCTACAAAATCGGTTACTGCTTTTGCCCCGTCAAGGAATCCTGCATACATATCGTCCGATACCACTGTTGTAGCCAGATTCTCCATACTTGCTTTTAGGGCATTTGTCTTAGCTTCCAAAGAAGTCATATAGTTTTCTTCAAACTTTTTCTGTGCTGTACCGTCTGAATGAAAAGCTGCATCTGTAAGAGACTGTACTTTGTCCCAGTTATCCATCATAGCCATAAAACTATTAATCTGACGAGTTCCTGCTACAGCAGTACTAATTGCTTTTTGTGTATTCTTGTCAAACGTATCCCACTTTTCGGCAATACTATCTATTGTAATCTCTGAATCCTGAAACTGTCCGTTAATATCACGCATACTGATTCCGACTTTATCAAGAACCTTTTCCACATCATTTAAAGGTTCGCCTGTCTCATCATCTACAAACTTACCAACTTTAATGTTGTTCATTCTGGAAAGAATTGAGCGAATAGAAGTACCTATAACTGCATCACTCTGCTGTGTCACATCTTTAATGGTCGCTATCATTGCAGCAGTTTTCTCTAATGATACTCCTGCATTATTTGCCATAGATGCAGTTCTGGAAAGAGCTTCACCAATTCCCCCGGCATCAGAAGCAGACTGAAGGTCAATGCTTGTCAATACATCATTGATATGTCCTGCCTGATCTGCGCTCATCTGAAAACCATTCAAGGTAGCAGTCAACACTTTTGAAGCCTGTTCAGAATCCATCTGTGCATCTTTGCTTAACACCATACTATCCTGAATAAGCTGATTTGTTTCAGCCATAGTACGTCCCTGTCTCAGCCAACTATCCGCAGAAGATGCAACATCTGAAGTAATCGCACCAAGTTCCTGTCCCAGATCATTGTAACTTTTCATCAGGTCATTTACATAAGCTTTCCCCTCACCAGTAGCCATAGCAAGGTCTGTTTTCAGATCATTAAACTCTTTGACAGTTTCAAGTCCCTGCTTTCCTGCATCTATGATTTTATAAATACCGTCCTGAAGCATATCTGCCATAGTAAAAGTAGAAAATGCTTCTCTCAGGCTTCCACCGAACCTCTGGAATACGGACTGTCCCCTTGCTCCTGCTGCATTGATATTATTTAACATCTGCTGATATCCTGCAAAATTCCCCTGTGCCATAGGTACAGTGATACCATTTGTATTTACGATATTACCAACTTCATCCCGGACAGCATTGGTATTTACATGAAGATCAACCTCAAGATCTGTAATACTGTTGACTGCTGCCCTGATCTCGTCTGTCAGACTGTCTGCATCCACTTTGATATCAACAGGTAACTCCACATCAGATAAAGCAGCCTGTAGTTCTGATTTCAGGGAATCTTTATTCACCTGTACATCTACTTTTACTGGTTCATCCCCGGATGCAAGTCTGTTGATCGCTGACCGGAGAGAAGAAATAAGCTGCTCCTCATTAATCTTCAGATCAATAGGTATCGGTTCACCTGTCATAGCTCCTGCACTTTTAATAGCATTTCTGATATCTGCTGTAATCTTCTCAGTATTGACGTTCACATCAAGATCAATAGCTGGTTTACTGATTTCTGAAGCCTGTTGAATGTTATTCTTCAGATTTTTCATAATCATTTCCGCAGAATCAGAAGCCTGCTGCCATGCAAAATCATCTACAGACTGTTTCATCTGAGAATCCATATCTGCATAGGATATCGTCTTTACCATATCCTCACGGGCTTTCTTTACCAGATCAAACGTATGTAATAACTGATCTGCCTGATTGATGATATCATCTGAAAAATGTTCAGGAAACAGTGATTTCATCTCACCCCAGATAGAACTGATATCCACACCTTTTGATGCGTCACGGGTGATCTTACCGATATTATCTTGCAGCAGTTCTTTGTAGGTATCTGTATCTAACGCATCCTTCAGGGCATCTGATATAAAGATCTTCTTGTCCTTAAAATAATCAAAGAACTTGTCATAAATACCAGTGGCTCCCTGTACCAGTTTTGCATGATCGGACAAGGTATTCTTTAAGGGTTCCATCCCACCAAAGAAATCCTGAAATCCTTTATCTGAAATATTGAAATCTGTACCGTTCCATGCTTTACTGAGCGTAGCCACCATAGAATTTAACTGGGATTTTATCTGACTGATTGTCTGCTTATCTGAAATGTTAAAAGAATCTGCTAACTGTTTAGAGATAGAAGAGGTGTCAAGCTTTGTCTGCTTTACACCCTTCTCAATATCAGAACTTAGTTTCTTTGCTGAAGAACTTAATTTCTTTGCTGAATTTTGATTTAATTCTACATCTATTTTGAGTTTATTTTTGTTATTTAAGAATTGTTGTAATTTGCCCTCGGCTTCTGACAGGTCAAGCTCTCCTGTAACTCTCGCTCTGAAATCTTCAGCCATTAATTATTATCACCCTTACCTTCTTTTTTGGCAAGCATAATCTTCAAAAAATTATATAAATATTTTAATCTTGTTTCTTCTCCACCAGTATATTTTATTTGCCTGCCCGTTTTAATATTATAAATTCTAAAGCGATATACAGGTAAAATCTCCATTCTTAATCCTAATTTCTTACACATAATAATACATTCTTTGATTTTTTCATACTGTTCCAATCCAACATAAATTGGATTACCTTCACAATCAGTAATAACACACGTTTTGTCTTGATATGGCTTATGATTAATTGAACCATCATAACAGCCAATATACGGAATTTCTGTAATCCCCATAGTTTCTGCCAGTATTAATTGTTCATGTCCTGATTGTACTAAATTATCATATAAACGCATCTGTATTGGAATCAATTCAGGAATCAATTCATTTGTACGCATATACTGTTCTAATGATGCTCTTAAAAGCTCAGTGTCAATAGTATAACTATATGTTTTAAGCTTATCTATACTAATAGTTTTAAATTCAATTTTAGGTCTATATTCACTAATTTCATGCCATATTAATTTACCTGATTTTGAGTAACTAGGATTATACTGGTTCATATCCTTAATAATATTTGTTAAATTTCTTTTTGACATAATAATAAATCTCCTTATCTTCTATAATATTTGTATATTCTATATTCAATTTTTATCTAAATCTGCTGCCAAAAGACTTCTGGATATATCCGGGAATAGCAGTCATAGTTCTGTTCCAAAAACCACCATGACCTAACAATCCATTATCTTCAGCATAGTTATAAATCTGCTGTGTACTGCGTCCAGAAGGAACATAAGTGTAACCTGTATTCAGTCTGATTTCACCAGAAGAAACAGAACCTCCACCATGAAACTCTGATTCAGGAGAAGCTGCAAGATGCCCCTGTCTGATATATCTTCCTTCTTCAGAAGAATAAAACATATCTACATTCTTAAAAAGTGCATCTATAGAATTGTCTATAACTTCCTCTGTAGCATCAGATACTTCTTTCTGTAAAGCAGATTCTAAAGCACCCCATGAAGTAAATACTTTAGCCATTTATATATCCTTTCTGTGCTAAAAACACATATAAAACAATAAAAATTATTTTTCTGTAAGTCCATTATGAGTAATTAAATAATCCACATATATACTTACTGGTTCTCTCTTACACTTATAAAATCCAGTTGTAAACTCCTGAATCATAGAATCCCTCATATCATTTATATCCATATCACCATCAGCAACACGAAATAAAAGATTCTGATACTGGCGTTTCATAATATCAGGCATATGTTTATCTGGAACATTACCTTCAAATTTTAATTCCATTATATCAGCTTCAGTATGTAAATGATGAGCGAGCGAAGCGGAGCGTTCTGGAGCGTCAGCGACATCCAGCAAGGCTACAGCCGCAGCGTCTCCGTTACTATCTATTACTATACTATTACTATCTATTACTTGGGTGTCCATTTGTTCGTGGGTTACGACCCATTTGTTCGTGGGTTGTGACCCAACTGTTCGTGGGTCATGACCTAACTGTTCGTGGGTGGGATGAACAGTCGGACATGGGTGGGATGAATGATTGGACGTGGGTGGATTATTATTGCTTAGATTGATTGGATTATTTAGATTTTCTTCTGGATTTATTTGAGGATATATTTTTCTTGACTCTGTATGTGATCCTGCTTTGACTTCATAGATTTTTATAAAGTAAGTGCAAAATAATTCGACGGATTGTGTTGCCCTAAAAATCATTCCATAATAATCAATAGAAAATGCAAGCATTTCACTTCATCTTCTCTTGCTAGAAATGATAGATGCGAG
>ENA-OPSO01000983-OPSO01000983.1-human-gut-metagenome-genome-assembly--contig:-NODE-983-length-11312-cov-3.975038_pt1 | contig 11312 bp, 9 predicted proteins | sample MGYA00241455_ERZ501902 | MGnify/ENA primary metagenome ERZ501902 (study PRJEB25962, sample SAMEA2042405) | human gut metagenome | biome: human gut; feature: human-associated habitat; material: faeces...
GAAAATAATAGAACTCGTCGTCAGAGAACTTCTCTTTCAACTCCTGCGGCAAATAGTTTTTGATGTACTCAATGGTCTTTTCATCATCGAGATCATTCTTCAAAAAATCGTCTTCCAGTCCCATAACTTTATATTTTAAAAAGGATTAATAGATTTAGAGCCTATGTTCAAACAGCGCCTTACAGCAGTGCCTCAATCTTCGCTGCATAAGTCGGTTTGGGAGCAGAGCCCACTTGCTTGTCCACCAGTTCTCCGTTCTTAAAGAAGAGTACGGTGGGAATGTTGCGGATACCGTACTCGGCAGCCACATCGCTATTCTCGTCCACATCGCACTTGCCGATAAGAACTTTACCTTCATATTCACCTGCCAACTCTTCGATAATAGGGCCTACCATTTTGCAAGGTCCGCACCAAGGCGCCCAAAAGTCAATTACCACAGGTTTACCCTCTGCCAGAATTTCCTTGAAATTGTTGTCTGTAATTTCTAATGCCATTTTTTCTAAATATTAAGTTTAAATATTAATTCAATAATACAAAAAGCATCACCTGCCTGTTTTCATCAGGCAAGCAAAGATAATTAATTTATCCGAAATTCAAGCTCCGGACGCTCTTTTAAATAAGAGATAAGTTCACGACCTACGGACAGCTTCACAGGACGGGACACCAGGTCGACCGTCATCCTGCTATCAGGATCGGTTACCCTGAAATAAAGTTCCGTAGTTCCGGGGCGGGCTTTCGTCAGCTCCGACAGCTCCGTTATCAATGCCTTATTCAGCACACTGAGCGGAATAAGTATCGTTATCTTTTCTATCAGTTTCTCCTTTACGTCAGGAAGCAGCTCCATAGAGGTTATCTTCAGTTCCAGCTCATCCTGCCTCCACTGTTTGGGCTGGCAGCGTGCTTTGATATAGAGGAAAGTACGTTCGCCCAGATAGCCCTGATAGGTCACCCAGTCATTACCAAAGAAAGGCAGTTCCGCCGAACCGGAATAGTCTTCTATCTTGGCAATGCCGTAAGGATTGCCGTTCTTACTGATTCCCCTGCGAACGGAGGTAACGATGCCGCCCATGGTGATTTCACGCCCCACAAGGGCAGCCTTATCTTCCAGCTCTGCCATGTGTGTGTTGCATACATGCTCCAACACAACGGAATATTCGTCCAGCGGATGGGCTGAAAGATAAATACCCACCAAATCACGTTCCCTGTTCAGACGGTCGAGGTCACTCCAACGTTCTGCCGGAAGAATCTCAGGAGTAGCGATGTCCACCACATTCTCACCGCCGAACAAAGAGTTGACCGCTGCCGCTTTGTCTGCCTGATAACGGTTTCCATAACGCACCAGTGTCTCGATAAACACTTCATTCTTGGCATTTACGGCGAAATACTGTTCACGCTTCAATTCGGGAAAACTGTCAAAACCTCCCGCCAGGGCAAGGCATTCCAAGTTCTTTTTGTTACAAGAGTTCAGATTGACACGCTGCACAAAATCAAAGATGCCCGTATACGGACCGTTCTTTTCGCGCTCCTCCATGATGCTGTGTACAGCTCCTTCACCCACTCCCTTTACCGCTCCCAGTCCGAAACGGATATTGCCTTCGGGGTTGACGGTGAACTTCAGGTTCGACTCGTTCACATCCGGGCCAAGCACTTTGATGCCCATCGACTTACACTCGTCCATGAGTTTGGTGATAGTCGTTATGTCGGACAAACTCCGGCTCATTACGGCAGCCATGTACTCTGCCGGATAGTTGGCTTTCAAGAAAGCAGTCTGATAGGCCACCCAGGAATAGCAAGTGGCATGCGACTTATTGAAGGCATAGGATGCAAACTTCTCCCAGTCCGCCCAAATCTTTTCGAGCACCTTCGGATCATGTCCGTTCTTCTGTCCGCCCGCAATAAATTTCGGCTTCATGTGATCCAGCTTGTCACGCAGCTTCTTACCCATTGCCTTACGAAGAGCATCGGACTCGCCACGTGTAAAGTCCGCCAACAAACGTGACAGAAGCATCACCTGTTCCTGATAAACCGTAATCCCGTATGTATCCTTCAAGTACTTTTCCATTACCGGAATATCATACTCAATCGGCTTACGTCCATGTTTACGATCGATAAAATCGGGGATATAATCCATCGGTCCCGGACGATACAATGAAATTCCCGCAATAATATCCTCCAGACTCTGCGGCTTTAATTCTTTCATAAAGCTCTTCATTCCTGCGCTTTCCAGTTGGAATATACCGTCTGTCCTTCCTGTTCCGATGGAATCCAGTACCGCCTTATCGTCATAATCAATATGATCAATATCGATTGTCTTACCTGTGCTTTTTCCTGCCAGACGCACTGCATTCTGAATAACTGTCAATGTCCGCAGACCAAGGAAATCCATCTTCAGAAGTCCAAGTTCTTCCAACGTGGTCATCGTAAACTGTGTCGTCACAGAGCCGTCTGAGCCAAGCGAAAGCGGGACATACTCATCCACTGATTTCTGGCTGATCACAACACCGGCGGCATGCATGGATGTATGCCGTGGCAGTCCTTCCAGACGCTTTGACATATCAATCAGATTCTTTACCTGCTCATCATTTTCATATAAATCGCGCAGTTCGCTGTTCATCGTCAGAGCTCGATCCAGCGTCATATTGAGCTCAGTCGGTATCATCTTAGAGATACTGTCCACAAACGCATACGGCAGATCCATCACTCGTCCCACATCACGGATCACACCGCGTGCCGCCATCGTACCGAATGTGACAATCTGTACCACACGGTCAGAACCGTATTTGCGCACAACATAATCGATAACCTCCTGCCTTCTCTCAAAACAGAAGTCAATATCGATATCGGGCATCGACACACGCTCCGGATTCAGAAATCGCTCAAATAAAAGCTGATATTTGATCGGATCGATATTGGTGATTCCAAGGCAGTAAGATACGATACTTCCAGCCACGCCCCGGTCCCACCATAATGTCGTGATCTCTTGCGTATTTGATAAAATCCCACACGATCAGGAAATAGTCTACATACCCCATCGTCTTGATGACATTCAGCTCATACTCTAATCGGTCTCGAAGTTCCTTCTTTGGATTCTCATAATTTTTCTCTAATCCCTCATAACAAAGCTTATTCAAATATTCCCACGACGTGTATCCATCCGGTACATCGTATTTCGGAAGCTTTGTCACTCCAAATTCAATCTCCACATGACAGCGGTCTGCAATCTTCTGCGTGTTCTCAATTGCCTGCAAAGCATATGGGAATAATGCTTTCATCTGCTCTTCTGATTTCACATAATACTGACCGCCCTCATAGCGCATTCGGTCTTCATCGGCAAGTTTCTTTCCCGTCTGAATACAGAGCAGGATATCGTGAGGCTTTTCATCTTCCGCATAGGTATAATGTACGTCGTTTGTCGCAACCAGTTCAATTCCTGTGTCCTGCGACAGACGCAAAAGCTGCTGATTAACATTCGCCTGTTCCTGCATACCATGATCCTGAAGTTCCAAAAAGAAATTCCCTTTCCCGAAAATCTTCTCGTAGCGGAACGCTGCCGCCTTCGCCTCCTCATACATACCTCTGTGAAGATTCTTCTGCACCTCTCCCGCAAGACATGCGCTCAGTGCGATAATTCCCTCATGGAACTCTTCCAAAAGTTCCATATCTACACGCGGCTTGTAATAATAGCCTTCCACAAATCCCCTCGACACAATTTTTGTCAGATTCTCATACCCTTTCTGATTCTCCGCAAGCAGCACAAGATGATAATATCGATCCTCACTTGCCCCCGAACTTTTATCAAACCGGGAACCCGGAGCCACATAAACCTCACATCCCAAAATCGGCTTGATTCCGGCCGTTTTCGCAGCACGATAGAAATCGATCACGCCAAACATCACCCCGTGGTCTGTGATCGCCGCACTGTTCATCCCAAGTTCTTTGACTCTGGCAACATATTCTTTTATCTTATTGGAACCGTCCAACAGACTGTATTCCGTATGGACGTGTAAATGTGCAAAACTCATACTATTTTTCCTCTTGATTCTTTTTCTACACTTTAGCTGCCTTTTATCATAACACAGTTTTATAGATTGAGACAAATATCTTTCTAAAATCAATCATAAATTTTATTTTGTTCCGAATTATATAAATTTTCTACAAAAGAGAATACATTTTAACAAGCACTTTATTTGCGAAAGTGTTATAATATCTTTAAAATACGCTTTGCTATTTATACAAAACAACGAACAGTATTTTGATTCATCATTTTAGGAGCGACATAATTTATGAATAAACGAAAAAAAATATTTTTTCTCATCGGAATAATTGCTATTGTTTCTTTTGTTGCCGTGATCACATTCTGTGTCATTGCATTTCAGAAAAAGAATCAACTGCAGCTGACAATTGGCACTCATCAGATTAGTTCTGAAGAATATCTTGCATGTATGCAGTCTGTGATGTATGACACAAAGATGCAAATTCAACAACAATATGACGTAGACTACGACGATGATTTTTGGAAGAAAAAGTATGGTAAAAAATACGGATATGAGATTTTAGCCGAAAACACTTTAGAATCCTTAAAATATATCCACGCCGTCTATGATCTCGCCGTGGAAAACGGGTATGTAGATGACGGAAGCTACGAAGGATTAAAAAAACGATTGGAGCAGGAAAACAACACCCGTAAAGAAAAACTTGCCAAAAATGATGTTATCTATGGTCTCAAAGAATACTCTTATGATCTGTACCTTCAATATGAGATGAGTTCCATCAAAGAGCAATATTGTAACGATGAGACACGCGAAGGAATGGATCTGACAGAGGAGGAAATTGTTGAACACTACAATAGCCGGGATTGGATTTTTGGTGAGGATGCTGAAAAAGCGGATTTGGAGACTGCACGTGTCGCAGTCATACGAGAACTCCGCGAAGAAAAATACGACGCTATCATCGAAAAAAATGCTGAGAATTCACAGGTGTCTGGGGATATGGAGTCTATGAGCCAGTTCACCTTGAAGAATATATAAATTTCATGTAAGGAAGGAGAATATTATTATGAAAAAGAAATGGATAAGTGCAGCACTTTCGCTCACACTTGCCAGCACGACTGTCACAACGATGATACCTGCCTACACAGTGCATGCAGAAAAAGAGACGGCGCAAGGAACTACTTATTATGTAAGTTCCTCCAAAGGAGACGACAGCAATGACGGAACTTCTGAATCAAAACCATTCAAAACATTAGACAAAATCAATAAGCTTACATTAAAGCCAGGTGATCAGGTTCTCTTGGAAAAAGGTTCTGTTTTTAACGATCAATACCTTCACTTAAAAGGAAGCGGAAGCGCAGAAGCACCTATTAAAGTTTCCACATACGGAGAAGGTAACCGTCCTCAGATTCTTACAAACGGTCAAGGATTATGGGAATTAAATTACGGAAAGCACCTTGATAACACAAACCACAAATGGCACGGTACGGTATCCTCATCTATTTTATTAAAAGATGTTGAGTACATTGAGATCGAAGGTCTTGAAATCACAAATGATCGTGGAACAAAAAATGATCCTGAAGGTGATAAAGCCTATAATGATGCGGACTGTATGGACAGAACCGGTGTTGCCGGAGTCGCAAAAGACAAGGGAACGTTAGACCATATCGTATTAGATGATTTATATATTCACGATGTTGACGGAAACGTATACAACAAACACATGACAAACGGTGGTATCTACTTTATCGTGGAAAAGCCTACCGATGAAAACAAAACAGGTATCGCAAAATACGATGATGTACAGATTAAAAATTGTCAGTTAGACACTGTCAACCGCTGGGGAATCGCTGTTGGTTATACATACAACTGGGATAAATTCCAGACAGCAGAACTCAGTGATGAAGTGATGGAAAAATACGGCGCTACTAACGTCGTTATTGAAAACAACTATTTAAATAATGTAGGTGGTGACGCAATCACAACTATGTATGCTGATGAGCCGTTGATTCAATACAATGTATCTGAAAATAGCTCCAAACAGATCAACACAACGGATTACTCCAAACCACAGCCGGTTTTAGATAAAGTAACCGGAGAACCTACCGGACAATATCAGGGTGTTGGAGCAGGACGCGTTGCTGCCGGTATCTGGCCTTGGAAATGTAAAAATGCTGTATTCCAATACAACGAATGTTTCCGTACATTAAACGCTTCAAACGGTAACGGAGACGGACAACCTTGGGATGCTGACTACGGCGACGGCACAAATTATCAGTACAACTACAGCCACGGAAACACCGCAAGTACAATCATGTTCTGTGGTTATCAGTCAGTCAACAACACATTCCGCTACAATATTAGCCAGAATGAAGATATGGGACCTTTAGATCCTGCCGGAAATGCCGGAAATACTCAGGTTTACAACAACACATTCTATATCAAAGAAGGATTAAACAATATTTGGCATACTTCACATGGCAATGCCGGACCGATTAATCTTGAGAACAATATCTTCTACTTTGCAGGTGAGACTCCGGCAACTGTAGAAAACTGGAATCCAAACGGAAACAAGACATACAGCAACAACTTATTCTATAATGTAAGCACTTATCCAGAGGATGCCAACGCAGTAAAAGTAGATGCCGGAACAAAGGTTGTAGAAAATGCCGGTTCAGGTCCAAGCACAGTCGCAGATGATAAACAGGCCAGACGCCACGAAGATCCATCTGCTGAGACAGTATTTGACGGTTACAAATTAGTTCAAAACTCACCGGCAATCAATGCAGGTAAGATTATTGTAGATAACAACGGCTACAAAGTAGAAAAAGACTTCTTCGGCAACAAAGTATCCGGTATTCCTGATATTGGTGCTCACGAGACCGGAACAGTTAGCTTGACAATATCATCTGACAGATTTGCAATTGATCAGGCTAAGAAAGAAATCACGATCGACACAGTCGATAAAGTGACTGCAAAAGATTTATTAGACAGCTTAATGACAGAAGACGGTGTTACTGTTGAACTGAAACGTGGTTCTTCCACATTGACAGGCGGTGTAAGACTTGCAAAAGGTGATACACTTACAGTATCTTGCAACGGCGAATCTGTAACATACACAGTAGTTACTGTGACAAGTGAAGTTACAAATGAAATTCCGGTAGCAGACATGACAGCAACTGCTGGTTCTGAAGAAACTGCTCAGGATAACAATGGTGTAAAAAATGTTCTGGACAATAATCTTGGAACAATTTGGCATACATCTTGGAATGGTTCAAATCCTGAAGATCGTTATGTCACAATCGAACTTGCTAATGACTATGAAGTAAGCGGATATGTGTACACACCACGTCAGGATGGAAGTGGCGACGGCGCTTCAAATGGTACAATTACAAAATATACCATCTACACAAGCAACGATAATGAGACATGGGAAGAAGCTGCTTCTGGTTCATGGGCTCAAGACAAAAAGGTAAAAACCGTTACATTTAAGGAACCTGTAAAAGCAAAATACATCAAGCTTCTTGCTGTAGAATCTGTAAGAGACTTCGCTACAGCTGCTGAAATTCGTTTAACCGGTACAAGAGTGTACAACGATACAACTGCTCCTGTCGCTCCAACTGTGACAGCAACAGATGTGACAGATACAACTGCTAAAATCTCTTGGGTACCTGCTGAAGCTGATAAAGATATCGTAGAATATCAGTTGATGAATGGCGACAAAGAAATCGCAACATTTGATGCAACAGAGACTTCTTTCACAGTCGCTGATTTAAAAGCTGCAACAGAATATACACTTTCTGTATATGCACTAGATGAAGCCGGCAACAAATCAGATGCCGGAAACGTAACATTCACAACAAAAGCAACAGAAGAACACACACATACATGGGGTGAGTGGACAGTAACAAAAAAACCTACTTGTACAACACCTGGTGAAGAAAGCAGAACCTGCGAATGCGGCGAGACAGAGACAAGAGAAATCAAAGCTGCCGGACATACTTGGGGCGATTGGAAAACAACAAAAGAACCAACAACAGAAGCAGAAGGTTTGAAAGAAAGAGTTTGTAAATCATGTGATGCTCACGAAACACAGACAATTGCAAAACTTACTTCAAAACCGGTAACACCAACAACACCTGACAAAGACAAAGATAAAGATAACAGCAAAGACAAACCGGTAAAAACCGGCGATGCTGATATGGCTGGTGCAACAACTGCCGCATGCATCCTCTCCGGAATCGCAGCCGTTGCAGTTTTCAAAAAACGAAAAACAGTCTAATCACAAAATATTTTGAAAACACTTGATTTTTCAGGTGAAAAAGGGATATAATTTTTTCGGCGGTCTAAAATTTTAATATTTCAATTACAAACCTCTGAAAGGACAACAGATATGAATCAGGATACAACTTACTTTTCTCTTTGCAAAAACTCAATTTCAGGTGCTGCCGTTCAACACCGGAAAAATCATTATCACTTTTCAAAACATCTTCATACAAGCGTCGAAATCTATTTGATTAAATCCGGTACCTGTGTTATGACAATTGGCAATACCACGATTGAATGTAAACCTGATGATTTTATTATGATTCCGCCAAATGTCGTGCACTCTTTTTATTTAACAGATGAAAATGAATGCAGCTTTTATCATATTCACTTTTTCCCTGAATTTCTATCACATATCACCTTAGAAGAGGACTCATCTGTCAATTTGATGCACTCCTTAATTTTTTGCTGCGCTCCATTTCATCAGCAAAAAACAACGAAAGAACTAAAAGAGCTGATTCTCGCAATCATCCGATTATATAACACCAGTCAGGATTCTACGGTATCTGCCAACATCAATCTATATATTTTACAGCTGGTTCTGCTCATCATGCAGTCCTATAAGACATTATCAAAGGCGCAGTTTCCAGAAAAAATACAGGGGAACTATATTTCATTTACACTGAACTATATAGAACATCATTATATGGATAAAATTCTAATTCCGGATATCGCAAAGGAGCTGAATATCTCTACCCGATATCTCAGCAAGTTATTTTCGCAATATATGAATATTTCTCTCGGAAATTATATCAATGTATACCGCATCAACCGTGCCATTGAGTTGATGGATACGACTACTCTTACTTTTACCGAAATTTCCGGAATGATTGGGCTGAAAGATTCACAGCACTTTTCAAAATTATTTTATAACATCATTGGAACAACGCCCTCTCAATATAAAAAGTTTATCTTAAAACGCAAATAAGGATACCGCCTTCGCCGTATCCTCATTTTTAATATCTTTTATTCACCTTTCAGCATAAACTCTGTCAATCGTTCTATATCGTCCGGTTCATAAGCGACAATCTCCAGTTCCGGAATCTCACTGTTCGAGAAAATATTTGCGATTGAAACGTACTGTGAAAGCTTAGATTTCAAATTTAATCGATCTCCTTCACCTGTTACCAATTCTACTTTCCCGGAACATCTGTCCACCACTTCAAAAAACTTATCTATGTCCGTAATATTTTGCACCTTCATTATACACAACTCCTTTCGCCAGCTTTCGTAGACGCTATCCCCTATTTTCTGTGCATGACAATTGCATGTTCCTTAATCTCAATCTTCTCTTCTTTCAGAAGCCGTCCTACTGCACGCTTAAATGCATTCTTACTCATCTGAAATTCTTGCTTAATCACTTCAGGGTCTGCCTTATCTGTAAACGGCAGTTTTCCACCGCGCCGTTCAATTTCTTTCAAAACACTCTCAGCATCTTTGTCCATCTGCATCGGAATCTTATCTCTGACACTCAGATCCAGCTTTCCGTCTTTCTTCACCGCCGTAACTCTCGCTTTTACTGTCTGTCCAATGCGAAGTCTTCCATATACCTCTTTTTTCGGAATCAAAGCGGAATACTGATTATCGACTGCGACAAACAATCCAAAGTTATCACTTGTGTCATAAATAATCCCTTCCACCATATCATCCTTCTGATACGGCGAATCTTTCTTCAACATATCATACACTTTCATCGTTGCGCAGAGACGCTCACTTTTATCAATATAAAGCGCCACAAGACATTGATCTCCCTTTGCCACTTTTACAGTCTGCTCTTTGAAAGGCAAAAACAGATCCTTTTCCAATCCCCAGTCTAAAAATGCTCCAAATTTTCCTGTATCTGCCACTTCAAGCACCGCCAGTTCTCCTAACTCTATCTTTGGCTCATGAGTCGTTGCTATCAGTCTGTCATCGGAATCCTTATACAAAAACACTTCCACAGGATCTCCTATCTCAACCCCTTCCGGAACCTGTCTTTTTGGCAGAAGCACACGATCCTCGTCACTGCCCAGATACACTCCAAACTCTACTTTTTTTACAATTGTCAGTACTTGTTTTTTCCCTAATCTCATCATTTATTTTTTTTCTCCTACAAATTCTACCACAGCGTATGGTCTTTCCTCCATATCGCAAAGTTCCACCACGGTACGGCTTGTTTCTTCGGCAATCTTCGGCAAAATAACATCTCCATAAACCGCTGATTTTTTATACTCTACTCGTACCTGTCTGATCCTCATGTCTTCCCGCAGCACTTCCATCGCCATCTGCACATATTGGCAATTATTTACATGATTGTTTGTATCAATATGATACTTGCGTACCGGGAACGTGTCAACCAAAATCGCTTTTTCCGGCAGTTTTATTTTTCTCGGAGCATATTCCATCTCAAGCGCCGGTTCCATCCCATATGCTTCCACCTCTTCCTTTCCCGGTTTTGTTGGTCTTCCGGCAGCGAGGTCCATGAACACCCAGATAGAATTGGCATATGCCAGCATTTCCCCTGATTTTGTCTTCATCGAAAAATTCCTCGTCGCATACAGTCCCTTAAAATCAGTTGCCCACGTGCCAACCTCAATCGCCTCTCCAAGTTCCGGATAACGTTCCACAATAATCTGCCACGAGGAAAGTATCCAGGCTTTCTTCTTCTCTTTCAGATAGTCAATCCCATGTCCGATCTGCTCAGACTGTGCGCTGCTGCAATCTTGAAAATAATTGATGATTCCCGGAAGCGTTATTCTCTTGCTCGTATCACACTCACTGAATCTGATCTGTCCTTCTAACTTATACATCTATTTTTCCTCCGCTATGTAACTTGTCTCCGTCACAATGACGCAACGGTATCTTTGGTCAATCTCCCTTACCTTTTTTCGAAGTGTCCTGCAGATTTCCTTTTGCTTTTCTTTATCATACTGAAATGGAACGAGCATATCAAAGATCAAATTCACCTGCTCATCTCCATCCACCATACGAAAATCATGGATACTCACCTGCGGATCG
>ENA-OPSO01000988-OPSO01000988.1-human-gut-metagenome-genome-assembly--contig:-NODE-988-length-11254-cov-3.173408_pt1 | contig 11254 bp, 20 predicted proteins | sample MGYA00241455_ERZ501902 | MGnify/ENA primary metagenome ERZ501902 (study PRJEB25962, sample SAMEA2042405) | human gut metagenome | biome: human gut; feature: human-associated habitat; material: faeces...
GGGGGGTTTTATGTTCTATAATAAGTCTAGTATTGCTGGACAGAAATAAGTTGTATTCCGGACTTTATCATCTTTACTTAATATTTTCTTATCAACAAATTCGTCTAACATATTATAGAGAGTTCCTTTACTTCCAGGAATCATTTCTTGAATCTGCTTTGCTTTAAACATCGGTCTTTTAAAAATTTCGTCTAATAAAGGTATTGCATACTTTGAGCTCATATCAGATAAGCAAATATTTTTGAAAGTATTGTAATAATCAAGCATTATCATTGCTTTATGTGCATTTATTTCGGCTTGTTGTATGACGCCCTCTAAAAAATATTTAATCCATGTTGCGTAATCATTATTTTGTGATACTGCAGATAATTTTTCAAGATACATATTTCTATCTTTTTCAAAAAAAGCGCTCATATAGAATGTTTGGAACCGGCAGTATTTCACGGTAATATAAAAAAAGAGGAATTAATAGTCTGCCAATCCTGCCGTTTCCATCTTTGAATGGGTGAATCATTTCAAATTGACAGTGTAATAGAGCTGCCTGAACCAATAAATCGATCTCATCATAATGGATGTATTGTTCTAAGTTGCTCATATACTCCGAAGTTAATTCGGCTGGGAGTGGGGTAAAGGTGATTTCGTTTGTATTTCCGATATAATTTTGTTCTGTCTTGAATTCTCCAGGACTTTTTGTTTGCCCTCTTACGTTATCTAATAGAATTCTGTGCATTGATTTTATCAAGCGGGTACTTAGAGGTAATTTATGTTTTCCTTCTTCAGAGTCATCCGAAATTGTTGACATTTTTTCTAACGCGTAGAATAATGCACTTCTATAATTCATTATTTCCTGCATTTCATCCTTGGAAACAGATACTGCATTTCCAGCATCGTAATTAACAAAGTCTTCAATAGTTGCATGAGTTCCTTCGAGTTTTGAAGACAAAACAGCTTCTTGAGAAACTAATGGCGATATTAACAGCATTGGGTTTATTGTATTGATTAAAAACCCCCTATATGCGCCTATTGCATTATTCGCTTTCGATATTAATTTGATTATTTCACAGTCGAATAACGCATTAGAAAGCTCGACTGGTAATTTTTGGGGTATATGTGGTTCCGGCACTTTTTTATAAATCTCCTCAAATTTCATTGCGCGTTCCGCCTTCCTCGTTAGTTCAATATTTTTTGGATATTTATACTATAATATTATTTAGTATAATATAGCATTGCTTTTTAAACTAAAAATTTTATAATTTAATGTTTTAGTATTTTTTAGATTATATTCTATTTTGGTTCAAAAATTAATACCTTTTTAGACTAATTATATTTATTCCCATAAAATACCTCTTTTATAAACGTCGTAGTGATTATAACCATAAATTCTTCATATGTACTCATAGAAACCGCCTCCTTTCTGCAAGGCTCAGAAACGGCGGTATTTACACCCTATCGGCTGCCCGGGTAAGTATATTATATTGTCAAGGTATCTCCCTGCCTGAAGGCAGGGAAGTAATCATTGTGGTGTAAGAGGAGTAATGTTTGCTGTTGGAGTAAGAGTAACGGCTCCAGATTGTACGGTCAAAGTTTGGCCTTCTAATAATTCCGCATTTTTATATGATGTTGCTGAAGAACTAGCAAGAGTTTCGTTACTTGTTAAAGTTGCGGAAACTGAAAAGTCATTCGTATTCACGGTAACCAAATCACCAGTTGTGCTTATGTCGTAAATCCCAGCAGGTATATCTTGGCCAATTACGTAGTTTCCAGCAGATAATTCCATTGGTTGTGTGGCAGTATTATTGTAACTTTGCATAGTGCTATAATATGCTTCTTGTGTTGTTATTTTGATATTAAGCGATTGAGTTACTTTGAGTATATCTCCATTTGCTAAAGTAAGATTATTATAAGAATCTGCATAGGATACTCCGCTCGCTGAGCCCAGTGCAGAAGTTATACCGGTCTTGGTTAAAATGTTTCCGACGCCAGAATTTACGGTTACGTTGTAAACACCTTCTGGGATATGAAAACCTACATAATAAGCACCCGATGTCAAATCAGTTTCATACGGGGCAATAATAGGTTCCGGTGTTGGTGTAGCTGTTGGAGGCACGGTTGGTGTTGGAGTGGCAGTACCAGTTGTTTCTGATACGGTTGATTCTTCCTGTGTTTCCGTGGAATTTGGAGTTTCTGTTCCTCCACAGGCTGCCATTGAAAATATCAATAGACTAGCCAGCATTAAGCTTAAAATTTTCTTTTTCATATTTTTTTCCTCCTCAAAGTAATTTTATTAAAACGCCTGTGGCGAATTAATCTAAAATCTCACAAACTTTGAAACATGGTTCAAAGTAGACAACATAATTGTCAATTTTTTTATAAACGCCATATTTGTTTCTATAACAAAAAATGGCCTCTCTCAGATATTCTTCCGTCACATCTAAGTAAGCAGCCATTTCGTATAAAGTTTGACATCCATGTATATAGGCATTGATAATTCCCATTAACCCGATCAAACGGTTATAGCCCCAAAGGCGGGCTCGGTATTCTTGTTTTCGGTTCATCGTGTCAGATTGATCTAAAATATCTCCGGTAGTGGTATAGTAGTGTCCGAGCTCTTCTGCCAGAACGCATGTTTTCTCAGTATTGGTTTCAATATCTCTGCGAATTGCTATTCTACACTTGTAGATTCTTCCATCATGCCCTTGAAGAGGCTTTTCTTTTATACTTAATCCGCTTTTATATGCTTCTTCGGTAAGAAGTTCGTACTTTGTCAAAAAATCACCTCTTTTGGATATAATTACGTGAAGATACGCTATGCAACTTTACCGTAATGTACGATCGCCACTTCTGTTAAAGAGTCTTTTAATTTATTTGTGATCTTTTCAAGTTGAAGTGCAACATCATGACTATATGACACTTCTCCGCACTGGGAGCAGACCTGTGAAGGAACATCTTTAACAATAATAATGCAATCTCCAAGATCGGCGATGAAATTCGTAAATTTATCCTCTAAATTGCCTTTGCAAACGATACACTTATTCATGGTCAGTCCTCCTTGTTTTTAAATCCGGCATCCACTTCTCTTCTTTTGGGATATATGCCGTAATTAGCCATAGTTCCGTACCTTCGTCATTCGGGGCACAAACAACGTGTATAACGCCTCCTTCCGACCGATATCCGAAGATCAGGCAACTGGGAAATGGATAGTCATCAGGATAGTCTTCTATAATTTCTCCAGATAGTATTGCCTTCTGAACATCATCCATACTGATGTTTCTTTGAACAAGCCTTAAAAATATATGATTCGTCCAACGCAGCTTTTCTTCAGCACAGAGTCTTTTGATTAATTCTAAATCCATCTTATTTCCCTTCTATTCCCATTCAGAATCATCATTCATGATATCGTCGTCGTGTTTCTTCATTTCTTCGGTAACTTCTATGTCGGTACGGGCATGGGCAGCATTCAGCTCTAATGCTTTATCCATTTCTTGAATGGAAAGGAGTTGTTCCACGTAATTATCCGCTTTCTTACGGTTTATTTCCAATAGCTGTAAATAATTCGTGAAATGACTCTTCTCATGAGGAGATAGTGCAGGTATATTGTCTATAATGTCGAATAGGTTATCGTTGGCGAAGGCATTTCCGATATCTCTGTCAGAAATTTGCCTTTTCATAGGAACATCAAAACCCATTAGCCAGGCTTCGTTTATATTGTAGGCATCTGCAATATCTGATATTCTGTTTTGTTTAGGAACCCTTTCGCCTTTAATGTACATAGATATGGCAGATTTAGGTATACCTGTGCGCTTAGAGAGATCATTTTGCTTTATTCCGAAGTATTCCAATAGTTCTTTAAGTCGTTCAGCACAATTTTTTCTCTCCATTGTAATTTCTCCTTTCAGTGTTGTAAGCTAATCATAGCACAAAAAGTTTACATTTACAATACTAATAAGAAGAAAAGTTTTGTAAATGTGAAATTTTGTGTTGACAAAATAAAATTAAGTTGATATCATATAAATGTTCACAAAAACGAAACTTTCGATGAAAGGAGAGATAATAATGAGGAGATACGATTATAGTAAACTCCGTGGGAAAATCAAAGAAAAATTAGGGACAGAAGGTATATTTGCTAATAAAATAGGGAGAACGCAAAACTTTGTGTCTAAAGTATTTAATAATGGTACATATTTTGGTCAAGAAGATATTGCTCGCAGTGCTGAAATATTAGGTATTCCAGTTAATGAGATAGGAATTTATTTTTTTACCTCAGAAGTTCACAAAAAAGAAACTTTGAAATGAAACGAGATTAAAATTGTTTTGAATCGACTTATGAAAAGGAGGAACGATGCAAGAGTTAATTAAAATCAATTACGAAACAGAACAGCCAACAGTATCGGCAAGGGACTTACATGAAGTATTAATCGACCCGAAAACAGTGTATGTTCTTTTAGCAAAAGACGGAACTGTAAAGGTCGGAGTCACAAGCAACTTTCAAAAGAGGTTGTGCGCCATACAGACTGCAAGTGGCAAAGAGATTATACAATATTATTCTACGCCGATATGTTCAAACGTTTATCGTATAGAAAATCTGACAAAAAATAAATTTAAAAAATCACAAATCTTAGGTGAGTGGTTTGATTGCGAGTATAAAGCAATGGTTAATTCTGTGAAAGAATTATTTGAAAAATATCATGAGATTAAATACATATCTAGTGCAGAATATGAAAAAAGATGTGAGAAAATGATTAATCTTGTAAAAGAGATCTGGAGTAAACCCGAAAGTGACCTATTTTTTGATGCCTCGAAGGTCGTGCTATTCTATGTTTTTGTTTACAAGGAAATGCTGAAGAAATCAGGAAGAGACTGGTACGAAGATATTGATCGGTGCTTCTGTGAAATAAGAAACTCTTTAATGGAAATGCCTAATTTTTTTAGCGACGAACAATACGACTATTTGTTTAATATTCGAGACATATGCAATGAATTACTGGATGAAATAGGACAACCAAGGTAACTGGTAAAGGACAGCAGTATTTCATCAACAAATTCCTTGGGGGAGTGGCATGAAAAACGAAATTATTATCAAAAAGGCTAAAAAACTTGAAGGTAATTTGGCTGAATACTACTTGTTTTGCGTAGATGTTTGCGGAGAGGACGATGAAGCAAATACAAAACCTGCAAAAGAGGCTCTGATGCTTTCAAGAAATATTTTGGCATATCTCGAGGCAACGGCATAGTTACTGAGGATGAGTCAGATTGGCTGTTCAAGGTTGAGCGATAGGAGGTGGAGATTTATGGTAGAGCCGTATAAACCGCTTTATACAGTGAAAGAAGCATCAAAAGTTTTAATGATGAGTGTATCAGATACTTATGCACTTATCAATTCAGGAGAACTTCCTTATTTGCTGTTAGGCAGCAAAAAGATTAGAGGCAGTGATCTTGAAAGATTTATTGAGTCTTACAAACCGGAGGAAATAAACCATGAGAAAACTACTGAAGGACCCCACTAGGGACCTGACGATCACGGGCCTGTTGGCATACCTGATTACCTACTCAGGATTTTTCGAGTTTGGACGGGTATCCCAGCTGATCTGCACGTTCCTGGGGCTGGCCTTGGTGATTTTAATGGGATTAATCTGGCTGGAAAGTAAAAATGAGCCTCAGGGCGGCAACCCATAAGGCTCTAAATGAAAGTATACAGGTAAAATACCTGTCTTTATCATAAAAGAAAGAGAGGGAAATGTCAAATGATTAAAGTAGATTACGAAGATTTCATTCGATTAATCAAAGCAGAAGAGAAACTGGAAATCATTAAAAGAATGACGGATAAAGATGAATGCATTCTTTCAAAAACATTGAAAAAGATTATTGGAGAATCAGATGAAAACGAATAATCCAGTATTCGATGCGGAAAGGCACGAACAGACGGACCGGGATTTTATTCTTTGTGATCTTTGCGAACAGCCCATATACCGGGAGGACAGCTTTTACAATGGCGACATGGTGTATGAGATCAATGGGCTGTCGGTCTGCGAAGACTGTATTGGCGATTATATCCGGTCATTGGGGAAGGAGCTGAGTTGATGGATAATACAGAACGAATTTCCAGGCTGTATGATCTGATGGATGAGCAGCTTTCAGAAATTAATGATAATCCAGTTTATGAGCAGTATCGCAGCCGGTCAATTTCAAATTATGCGCAAGCAATAAAAACGTTGATGGAGGTGGACAAAAATGAGCGACAGGTGGGAAATACATATTCCTGCAAGAAATAGAGAACGTTTGCCAAAGGGATGCTAGGCAGTCGTTAGAGTTTCCGCAGAAGCGTACAATGCGCTTATTGACATTTACAACGAGTCAACTCTTTCCATGAAGGAAATCGCAACGATTTTGATTTTGGAAACGGCGGACAAAGTAGTATATGACAAAGGAGAGGAAGATCAGTGTCAAAAGTAATCTGCATTGCAGGGGAATCTGGTTCCGGCAAAACAACGAGTATGCGGAATTTAGACCCCAAAACGACGTTGTACATAGACTGTGATAAAAAGGGGCTGTCATGGAAGGGCTGGAAGAAGCAGTATAACACAGAAAACAAGAATTATATCAAGACAGATTTTGTACAGCAAGTGCTTATTGCATTAAAAAAGCTGGAAACAGACTGGAAGGATAAAAAAGTAGTTGTTATTGATACTCTTAACGGGCTTATGATAGCGGACGAAATGCGTCGGAGTAAGGAAAAAGGGTATGACAAATGGGTTGATCTAGCCGCTTGTGTCTGGGATTTAGTATGCTATGCCTATGAATTACGAGACGATCTGACAGTAATTTTTACAGCCCATACCCAGACAGACCATGACGAAGCAGGCTATATGTTTACTCGCATTAAAACATCCGGGAAGAAGCTGGACAAGATTGTGCTGGAAAGTAAGTTTACTACGGTACTTCTGTCAAAGTGTGTGGATGGGAAATACCTTTTTGAGACCCAGGCGAAGAATAGCACGGCCAAGAGTCCCCTAGGAGCTTTCGAAAGTTTTGAAATTGAAAATGATATTGTAAAAGTAATTGAAGCATTGGAGGAATTTTAGAATGAAAAAATTAAATGGTTATGAAACAGCACAGGCATATTTTGAACAGGAGCGGCTTCCGGTAGGGGGCTATGTCCTGAAAATCTTAGATGTGAAATATCAAGAAAATAGCTGGGGAGACGTAATCCTTTTGTCTTTTGATATTGAGGAAGGCGAATATAAAGGATTTTTTGCCAACAATTACCGGGCGCAGACACAGGAGGATAAAAAATGGAAGGGTACATACAGACTCCGTGTTCCAAAGGACGATGGTTCGGAACAAGATAACTGGACAATGCGCAGGTTTAAGACGGTGATTTCCGCCTTCGAGGAATCTAATTCAGGATATCATTGGAACTGGGATGAACAAACCTTAAAAGGAAAAATGATTGGCGCTTTGTTTAACAACAAAGAATATGAGTTTGACGGCAGACATGGGTTCTTTACAAATTGCCACAGTCTGGTAACAGTAGAAAAAATCCGTTCCGGCAAGTTTACGATTCCGGAAGATACTCTTTTGAAAGAAAAGAGAGACAACGGATATCCAACAGGAAGTACCCCTGGCATAGATGGATTTATGAATATCCCAGACGGAATTGATGAAGAACTGCCGTTTAATTGAGAGGAATGAAAATGACACCATTTGATTTGGAAAAATGCCTGGACAGTATGGTGCTTCTGGTTGATACAAGAGAGCAGCCGACAGAACGGTTAAAAAGGAGAATAGAACAGACAGGGCTGCCTTATGAGCGGAAAAAGTTGGAACAAGGGGATTATTCTTGCAAATGTACTTTGCCGGACGGGGAGGAATTAGACCTCTCCGGCAAGGTGGCAATCGAAAGGAAGATGAACCTGGATGAACTGTGTTTATGCTTTGGAAAGGAGCGGAAGCGTTTTGAAAGAGAGTTTGAACGTGCCAGGGAGTCCGGGTGTAGGATTTACCTTTTGGTGGAAGGCGGGAACTGGGAGAAAGCTTACAACGGCAAATACCGGAGTCTCTACAATGCGAAAGCCCTGGTTGCCAGTATTGACGCTTTTCGGGCAAGGTATGGTATGCAGTTAGACTTCTGCAAAGAGGAGACGACGGGAAGGTTAATCAGAGACATTCTGTACAGGGAGTTGAAAGAGCATTTACAAGGGTTAGAAAAATGACTAAAGAAGAAATAAAAGAAAGATATTCTATGCGGGAAATTATAGCCAGATACGGATTATATCCGAATCGGTCAGGATTTATTTCCTGTCCTTTCCATAAAGGAGACAGAGAAGCGTCCATGAAGATCTATGATAAGGATTTTCATTGTTTTGGTTGCGGGGCCAATGGAGATATTTTTTCGTTTGTTCAGCGGATGGAAGATATTTCTTTTCGGGAAGCGTTCCAGTCTCTTGGAGGGACTTATCAAAGCCCCACATTTTCTTCTCAGCTTGCAATATACCGGGCAAAAAAAAGACAGGAAATGAGACAAAAGAAGAAAGAACGAGAAGCACAAGAGCGCCTACTCAATATCAAAAAAATAGGAGCATTCCAAGAACAACTGAAAAAGTTGCAACCATTAAGTGAGGAATGGTGCGAGTGTTACAATGCCCTGCAATATCAACTCTACGTACATGGAGAGTTGAACGGAATACCGTATTGAAAGAAAAGAGGTGAGGCCCATGGTTCCATTGAACCAACTGACGAAAGAAACCATACTAAAAGCCGATATTCTGGAAGAGGTATTCGATCAAGAAGATGAACTATACCGAGCGGAATTATTAGCATCTTTAGGGCTGCGGGCAAAAGAATTAGGGTGCAAGACGGAATTTTCTGAAATGGTGAAAGCTTGCAAAAGAGTAGAACGGGAAATGAAAAAGAAAAAAATGCGGATTTGCACTCTGGAGAATTGGACGAACTTTTCCGACAGCCCATATGAACAGATGCAGTGCCGTGGGTGGATTGCGACAGATGAGAAAATATACAAAGAAAATCCTTTTGGATATACGGACATTTTGGCTTGCTACCATCCTATTTTACCCTTGGAACGAATGAAAAACCTGGAAACTGGGGAAGAACAAATAAAACTAGTGTATAAGCGCAATGGACGCTGGAGCGAAATGATTGTCCCTAAGACTATGATTACATCCGCAAATAAAATCGTGTCTCTTTCAGGGCGCGGGATTTCCGTCACATCGGAAAATGCCAAGTATCTGGTCCAGTATTTAGCTGACGTGGAGAATGCCAACGAAGATTATATAAAAGTCCAGTATTCTAGCAGTAAGTTGGGGTGGATAAAAGATGATTTTTTACCGTATGATACAGAAATCATCTTTGATGGAGACACACGATTCAGGCAGCTTTTTGAAAGCATTGAGGAACACGGAAGCCGGGAAAAATGGTTTAATCATGTCAAGCAGCTTCGCAGATCTGGCCGTATGGAGATCAAATTTATGCTGGCAGCGTCATTTGCGAGTGTTCTCATTTATTTGCTCGGTGGACTGCCATTTTTTGTAGACCTGTGGGGAGAAACAGAAGGAGGAAAATCCGTAACACTGATGTTAGCCGCATCAGTCTGGGCAAATCCAGATGAAAGCCGGTATATTGGAGATTTTAAGACTACAGATGTGGCTCTGGAAGCGAAAGCGGATATGCTGAACCATTTACCGATGATTTTAGATGATACCAGCAAAACGTCTGCCAGAATCCGGGATAACTTTGAGGGAATTGTGTATGACCTTTGCTCAGGGAAAGGGAAAAGCAGGTCAAACAAAGAGCTTGGGATTAACCGGGAAAACCGATGGAAAAACTGCATCCTAACCAATGGAGAGCGCCCTCTTAACAGCTATGTCAATCAAGGAGGGGCAATCAACCGGATACTGGAAATAGAATGCGGCGAAAAAATATATGATAACCCGCAGCAAACCGCAAATTTGCTAAAACAAAATTACGGCTTTGCTGGGAAAGCGTTTGTGGAACTGATAAGAAAAATCGGCATTGAAAAAATACGAGAAATGCAAAAAGAAATCCAACTCCAGCTATTTGATGATGACAAGATGCAAAAGCAGGCTATTTCTCTGTCGATTGTACTTGTGGCAGACAAGATTATTACGGAACAGCTTTTTAAAGATCAGCAGTATTTGTCTGTCAATGAAGCGAAAGCGGTCCTAGTAGACCGAAACGAGTTATCAGACAATGAAAGGGCTTACCGTTATATTCTGGACAAAGTATCCATGAACGATCAGAGGTTTGACACAGATACCAAATGTGAAAAATGGGGCATGATCGAAAATGGATATGCAATCATCTATAATTCAGCCTTTGACGATCTGTGCAGAATGGGCGGTTTCTCCAAAAAATCTTTTTTGTCATGGGCAGACAGAAAATCATTGATTCAGACTCAAGCCGGAAAGCTGACAAAAGTAAAGAAAATTAATGGGCAATCCTGCCGGTGTGTCTGGATAAAGATGGATGATGGAATTCAAGTGGATAAAGATGGGTTTATGACGGTTGATGAAGACACACAGATGGAGCTTCCGTTTCGATAAGGGTTACACGTTACACCGGTTACATGAAATTTTCGCCCTATATATAAAATAAAAAAATGAAATCATTTCTTTTGTTTTTGTCCTATATAGAGAAATAGGGTGTAACTGTGTAACCAAAGAATAAGAAGCATGAAAAATACAGTAAAAACAAGGGATTTTAAGGGCACACAAAAAGTGTTACCAAAAAAAGAAAATGGTAACTTGTGTATCTTAGGAGGACAGATGGCAGGTGTAAATAAACAGGACATCCCATTAGAAGCCAGGTTTATGACAGAATTTTGGGATATGGTAAAGAAATTTTGGATTCCAGAGGATGCAGATGAGTACTGGAAAGGGCTAAGTGATTACGCGAATCGGCTTTATGAAAAATATCCCACAGACTTTTGCAAGGGGCAAATCGTAGCATACGCAAAATATCTTAATGAAAAATATCAAAAATTGAAAAAAGAATAAGACAAGAGGTGAGCATGTGAGAATCATCATTGATGAGAAATACTTTATTGAAACGGACCGGTTAAATTATATTTTGAAAGAGAAATGTATAGCAAAGAAGAGTGGAAAAGAGATATATCGTACAGTTGGGTATTATGGCAGTATGACAGCTTTGGCGGAAAGATATCTGGAAGAGCGACAAAAAGCGATTATGGACGATTCTACGGTTAATCTGGATGAATATG